>Ga0214544_1001045_pt1 | contig 55668 bp, 21 predicted proteins | sample CNSS3metaG_FD_160074 | JGI IMG/M metagenome (GOLD analysis project Ga0214544, IMG submission 160074) | Root nodule microbial communities from cowpea collected in UCLA plant growth center, Los Angeles, California, USA - CNSS3 | ecosystem: Host-associated > Plants > Roots > Nodule | place: USA...
AGCAATGAGTTTGAAATGAAAGAATTAGGTGCAACAAAGAAAATTCTTGGTATGGAGATTCGCAGGGACCGTCAAGCTGGTAAATTGTTTTTATCTCAACAAAGGTATATTGAGAAAGTACTTGATATGTTTAATATGAATGATTGTAAACCTGTTTCTACTCCACTTGCTGCACATTTCAAGTTATCCTCAGATCTTTGCCCAGATACAAAGGAAGATATGAAGTACATGTCACATGTTCCTTATGCTAATGTTATTGGCAGTCTTATGTATGCCATGATATACACCAGGCCAGACCTTGCATATGCTGTTAGCATGGTAAGCCGGTATATGCATAATCCCGACAAGAAACACTGGAGTTCTGTAAAATGGATTTTTCGGTATCTAAAAGGTACTTCTCATGTTGGCTTGGTATTTGACAAAAAATTGGCCACAACTGATAATTTTGTAGGATATGTTGACTCAGATTATGCTGGTGATCTTGATAGAAGAAGATCTCTATCAGGTTACATCTTTACCCTCTGTAATAGTGTTATCAGTTGGAAAGCAACACTTCAATCTATTGTTGCATTATCTACAACCGAAGCAAAGTATATTTCAGCCACAGAGGGAGTGAAAGAGGCTATTTGGCTCCGAGGTTTGGTAAATGAACTTGGTCTAACACAGAAAGTTCTTACTGTGTTTTGTGATAGCCAAAGTGCTATTCATTTAACCAAGAATAATCGTTATCACGACAAGACCAAACACATCAATATAAAACATCACTTTATTAGAGATGTTGTTGTTGTTGGAGAAATTATGGTTGAAAAGATTCACACCTCTGAGAATCCAGCAGACATGCTTACCAAGCCGCTTCCAATTACCAAGTTTGAACATTTTTTGGACTTGGTTGGTCTATACAGCACTTGAATGCCCTTTGGGGCTTTATCGGACGATGAAACACTTGTAGAATTCGAACCAAGGTGGAGATTGTTAGAATATGTGGTTCTCATTTAATTCTTAATACCACACGTTACTTAAGCACTAATTATTAATTATTTACTGCTTAAGTTTTGAAGACTCTTCATATGGCTTATTTACTGGTTCAGTTTTGAAGACTCTTCATATGGCCTATTTACTAGTGCAGTTTCTGAAGACTCTTCATATGGCTTATTGACTGGTTCAACTTTGAAGCCTATAAATAACATCTCCATGACTTGAAAAAATATAAAAAACATTTACAGAGACACACTTTGTAATATACACCTGAGTGTATTTTAGTGAGGATTCTTGTTCCCATTCAAGAGTTTTGTACTCTTTTTTTCATAGTGGAACTTTGTTCATTATCGTCTCGTGGTTTTTCCTCTTACATTCAAAAGAGGTTTTCCACGTAAATCCTTGTGTGTTATTTCTCTTGCTCTTTTACTTACTTCTCTTTAATTTCCAATTATCACGATCTTGTGCTTCCGCATGCTACGATACCATAACAAGGTTTAAGTTCATTTTATACAATATATATAAAAGGTTGGTTTATATAGTCTAATTCTTGTTATTTTTTTTCAAACATTGTATTTGTTCTCAAACATATTAAGATTATATCTCCTTGATACGATTTGATCTAATGAAATTCAATGTGTTGAAACGTTTGAAATTTCGTAAAACTTGTATCTTACAATAAGTGTTTGTTAAATTTGAGTTTTTCCAAAATTTGTTTTGTGAAAACTTGATATGTTGACTCTCTTTATGAAAACATGTATTTAAACTTTATTGTTAAGCATCAACTAGAAAAGATGATATTGTTAGAAAAGGAAACCATCAGGCCTTATTTCTTTTTATCAAGTGTCATTAAACATAAAAGTATAAAGCATGAATATGTTTCGACTATAAAATACAAGATTTATATACAACAAATCATCTGAGACCAATATAATTGGTTTGATGGGCCATACATTTTCTCTTTGCTTCATTTAATAAGCAAAATACTTATTAGATTCTATGCATGCACATGGTCTTTTAAGCTAACATTGCAACTAACAAAAAAAATATGAGTTGTTTAGAAGAATGTTCTCATCTTCATATGTACCAAGAACAAAGCCCAAGTCAATGTTAAACATCTTTTAAAGAATGAGCTAAAGTTGTTTCACACCAATGCTCATTCTGAACTTCCTATGTCAACTATGGAAGGACTATATACTTTGTATGGTCTTCTTATTTTCTTCAATTTAGTTGAAAGTTTTCTAATGAGGCATGATAAGTCATCTTATATATCACGATGTTGCTTAAATAAGAGGAAAACATTTAATGTTTCTTGAAGCACATTTGATTCATCTTTATGTTCATGTTGAACAAACAAGACTCTAAACAAGAAGAATTGAAGTAGAGAAACTCAATGTGAATAAAAAGATTCACAACAACTATTTTCTACATTTTGTATTTAACTAAACCTTCTGAGTTGAAGAAAACATAATAAGTAATCAAAAATTTCTAAAATATTGTCAATTTCATTGCTCAAATCTTTTAGTGCCCAGATGTCCACAAGAACAATCCAGGTTCAAATAGAAGACTTATAAAGTGCTTAAACCTTGTATACATCGTAAGATGCTACCTCTCTTTATCTAGGTATCAAAATTTTGTGATATTTTATATCACTCCCTTATTCAACAAACCTTTAGCTAGGAGTAATTGCTTTTCAAACAATTGTCATGTTTAGCTATGAGTGGTTGTGGTCCAAAGAATACTTAGTGTTTTTAGCCATGAGTGGTTGTTGTTCAAATGATACTTGATTTTAGCTAAGAATGGTGCAATTTTAGCTAAAGGTGTGGTTGTATTCCTATATTCTAAAGAATACTTGGTTTTAGCCAAAATTGTCTGTACTTCGAACAATACGTAATGGGTTTGAACAATACTCAGTGGGTTAAGTAAGGGTAGTTGATATTCAAATAATACTTAAGCTTTTAGCCATAAATGGTTGCATTTCAAACAATACTCTAGTTTTAGCTAGTAGTGATTGCATGTTCAAATAATACTTATATTGGTTTAGCTAGTAGTGGTTAAGGTGAAAATAAAACTCACTTGTATTTATGTATCATTAGTCTTCTTAGTGGAGCTCAATCAAATGATCAAAAATTGGATGTAGTATGTTATTTATAAACAAACCAATATTAAATAACTTGGGAAAATGTTTCTTATCCTTTATCTTTTTACATAACATGTTATTGATCTTCATCTAACTTCAGAAGGAGAGTCTTAAGAAAAACAAGTTTTGAGAAGCATTTTTTATAGTACCTGTGACAAACTTAAAGGTGTATCTGATGATCTTCATTAGTTGATATTCTTAAGAAAATTACTTGACAAGTTGTTTGTCAAGTATAAATTTTGTTTGTTCATTCCTATCTTATAAACATTTGTGAAAAGATTTCAAAAAACACTATTCAATCATAACTTATGTTTTCACATGTATGATGTCAAATTTATTTGTAATAAAATTTTAGAGTTCAAATTTGGCTTATGTATGTAATCCCTTTACTTTAAGGACTTCATCAACCTACCATATCCTTTACTCCCTTTCCAAATTACAATGTGTATCATCATATGAGTGTGCAAAATTCATACGATTTTTTTCATTTTCATACTAATTTCCAACAACAACCACTACTTAAAGAATAACAACAACGAACAAATTTGACATGTAATAGACATCATTTTTATTGTAGTATTAAACATCATTATAGAAATTACAACTCTTACAAATATAACATGATGTTAAGTGTTCTCATAATTTTAGGAAAGGGAATCATCATGCTCTATAAGTTAACTTCTTTAAGATTAGAAAATAAAATTTATTGTAAATGGTATTATATTATGTCATCTAGGCTATGTCATCTTGGCTTGTTCTTGATTTTTTATAACAAGTATAAACTTCCTATGTTTAAAGTTCTTTAGCTATTTTTTCGAAGAAAATGTGCTATGTATTTTATTGTACACGAGTTTCGTTTGATCCTCTACAATGTTTTGATATTACTATTTTATTTTAGCATAGATAAAATGTCATGGTAAATAGTGATATCTAACATGAGTTATAAAAAAAAATTAAACATGAGTTTCATTTTATTTAATAAAATTATAATGTCTACCACAATTACCTTATATAATATTTACATTTTATTTCAACACTAGAATTTATATTTATTTACTTTCACAGCACATATTATATATTATTCACAATTTATTAATTACATATTAATTTTATTTTTAATTTATATTAATAATATAATATAAAAAATGTTAATCAATTTAAAATTAATATTCATTTATTCAATTTTAAAATATATTTTTATTTTTATCATATGAAACTATTTATATTGTTCTTAGTTATTCAGTTAATAATATATTATTATTTTCATTGATATATTTTTATTTTTTAAACTACCCTGAATAATTTATTTAAATATGTAATAGTTTTATGTTGGATCATTTTTTAAATTACTATTGTTATATAACATTTTTATTCTTAATTTCTTTAAATTAGTTTCAGGCATTAAATTGTTTTATTTTATTATTTAAGTTATTTTTAATTTAATTTTTATTATTTAAAAACTCAAAGAAAATGTCTAAGTATTTTTGGTTATTTATTTCATTTTTATAAATTCTTCACTAAATTATTTATTTTCTTATTCTTTTAAAACAAATCACAGGTCTGAACTTGATTCCTGAAAAATTAATAAATTTAAACCTGTTTTTCGACTATGATGATACCAAGGAAGAACACAATTTCACCCCTAAAAACGAAATTCTAATAATTAATAATAAATATGTCTACTTTGATAAATAAAATAGGCTTGGATGTTTTTGAGAAATTAAAAAAAAAAAAATCATTCAAATGTACCTTATGTCAAAAAGCGTGTAAAAGAAGAAAAGACATCACTGGGGAATTTTATTTCATCCAGAGACAAATTAAAGGTGAACAAAAATTAACTTTAAGAAGTTTCCATATATGGAAAAAACTTTTCTAACACTCAAATTTTAAGGGCACTTGATAAATATTACAAAGATCAATATACAAATATTAATAATTTTATCATATTAATGATTAATCATTAGTATAAAAATATTTTTCATAAAAGTATATTTTAATTTAAATTTAATCACAAGATGATAAAATTAGGTTAGAAAAGTATCAAGGATATTTTTCGTTTACATGTAACATCTTATCACAATCTTTTTTGGTTAATAGAAGTAATAAGTTTTTAATTTATTGTCTTCTATCATAATTAAAAAAACAAATGAATATCTCGAGTATTATTTGAATTTATTTTAATTTTGATGAGAATTTTTACATTAACTAAATATGAATATGAGTATATATAATATATATAATTTTTAAATTAGGTATGAACACGAGAATGTACATATCGATTTTATTTCATTATCATATTCATTATAATACTTGTCTCCATTATTATAACGTTCATGTTTTAAATTATTAAAACACATTTAATATTATTAAGTAATCTAAAAATTTAAATATATTTTCTTAATAATTTATTTTAGAACACACATTTATTTATTTTTACTCTTTTTATATAATTATTTAAATTTTATTATTATTTAATATTGTTATTTGATATTTTTTTAGTCATAAATTCTTTGATATTTAACATTAAAAAAGTATGTATCATTTTAATGTTTAATATTTGGCAATATAATGTTTTATTTGATATGATTTTTATTTTTCATAAAGAATCATTTAATTAACATTTAAAACACTAAAAGAACATGAAGTCGGATAGTTTTTCGATAAAAAGAAGAAGAAAAGAAATTTTCATCTTCACTATATATAAAATAAAAATAAAATTTTACTTTAAAATATGATAAAAATCCACTCTCAACTCAACCACTATCATCCCTTTGCATCTTTGACCACAATACCGTTCTATCTTCTATCGTTTACACTTTGTATAGAATAAAGAAGAAGGGTAGAAAAAAAAAACCTAGTGTCCCTTTCATAAGAGACTTATGAGCTCTTTTTATCTGGAGTCACTTGTTTTTGTTTCTTTTATCTTGAAATAAAGAAAGTTACCTGTTGTTTATCTCATGTCAGCAATAATTAAGACCATGCAAATTTTCCTTTACGAAAACATGAGTTGAACTCGGAAATTATTGTCTCCTACATGCAGTCGTGTCGAACAACAATTGTTTTCTGAAAAAAGTGATAAATATGATGATGTTTTCTTATGAATTATGCTTGCACCCAGTGATAAGAAAGTACTTATATCCAATAAAATATTCGTATCTAATTCCAAAAATTGTTGATGATGTTTCGCTTGGTCGGATCTAATTAACCTCATCATCTCGATTCTGTCATTGCTTCCTAATACACATTTTCTATTTGCATGATAGATTCCTTGTGTCTCATCCAAGATCTATCATAACAGGGAAAAATGTTCATCATTTCTGCATATTTTATTATTAGGGTTTGTCCCCTTATAGTTATGATCAAGTTGAAGCCATGTTCTTCATGTTAGTATCTCAGAGAACAAGTTGAATGAGAGAGAGGTTAAAGAGATTAACATCTGTCTTAATTATAGCCGATGTTTACAAAAAATGATTTTTGATTAGCTAGGGCATTGAAGATAAGGTTTGATTTTGACTGCATCACTCTCCATTAAATGAAAGCATAAAGTTTATGATATCCAAAACGAGGAATCCTTTTCCACTTTGTTTTAGTGAAATTTTGTGTAATAATTTATGGGAAAGAAAAAAAAATACAGTAAATATCTCTAAAAATTAAAATTAGTTTATACGAACTTTTTAGAAGTTCTCTCATATTAATTATTTTTTAAGATTTTGATTTTTTTTTTTGTAATATGTGTATAGACTAATTTACACTTTTGAAAAATTTTATTTCATTATTTTCATATTTTTCCATCTAAAAAGTTTTCATAGAAGAGTTTGTTTAGACAAAAACTTTCGTAAGTCCTTTTATACGAGAAAAATAAAAATAAAAAGAGATGAAGTGAAATTAACCTTTATATGAGTTGAAATTAGTTAATCTTCCAGCACTACTAAAAATTCTTATATTACATGAGAATTTTCTTACAAATTTGTTAAAATAATTTATAAAAAAAAATCCTGTTATTTTTTTAAAAAAACTTAATTGACAGGTAATTTCTTCATAATTAATTATTTCCTACAAAATTATAAAATTCGTATAAAGGTTTATTTCATTATTTTCATATTTTTCCATCTAAAAAGTTTTCATAGAAGAGTTTGTTTAGACAAAAACTTTCGTAAGTCTTTTTATAAGAGAAAAAAAAATTAAAAGAGATAAAGTGAAATTAACCTTTATATGAGTTGAAATTAGTTTATGTATGAGCACTACTAAAAATTCTTATATTACATGAGATTTTTTTTTACAAATTTGTTAAAATAATTTGCAAGAAAAAGTTTTTTCCTACTATTTTTTCTAAAAATCTTAATTGTCAGATAATTTCTTTGTTAGTAATTATTTCCTACAAAATTATAAAATTGGTAAGTATTTCTTAATAAATTTGTTACAAAAAGTGTTTTATACAAAATATTTTGCAAAAAATTGACAACAATTTTTTTTTTCATAACATAATTTGTAAGTATACTGAAAAAAAAATTGACATGAAATATGAGTTTTTTTAGTAGTGGAGTAAAAAACAGAAAGTTACAAAAAAATATATATGAGAAAATGTTTATAAATTAGATTATATTCAAGTTAAATACAAAGAAATATTAATTTATTTTATTTTTGTGTTGTGTTTATGGAAATGTTTGTTAAAACAATTCCTTTGTTATTTTGAATATTTGAAAGAAGGGGTTGGTGGGAGGGGAAATTTTCACACTTTTCTTGCTTCTCACATAATTTCTTGGGTTTACCCATAATATAGTGGATGATAACTTTTTGTCTTCGTATGAAGCAGGCTCCTCAGAATTCCATGATTTGCATGCGGTAGGTACAAGACAAGTTTGAAAATGGGGGCAACATGTTTTTCTCAACTATCAACGTTATTTTACTTTTGCGTTTTTAGGAAAATAACGTTGTATTATTCAAAACAAGGTATAATTTAAATTCAAAACTCACACCCTTCAAAAATATATTGTTAGGGTATTCATACCACACCCTAAAGAATTGTTGTATCTAAAATACGATGGTGGCACCTTATTCAACTAAAGTTATTCCATAATATAATAACTGATAAAAGTTACACTGATATATTTTTATTCAGCATAGACTCTGTCAAACTAATTTATTTCCGTTACATTCATTTCAACATAATTCTATTTCAGTATGCTTATAATTTTAGCCTTACATTCAACATGACATTGATTCCCTCATATTTTCTACTTTTTCAACATTTATCTATTGCTTTTTTTTTAATGAAGTTTGTACTCAAAACATTTATGAAAATAATGCTACACTATCTCTACTAAAAAAATACGAAAGTTTTATGAAAATAATAAAACTTTTAGTTATTTTATTCCTTTCCGCTATATAATCTAAGCTTCTAGATATTTGGCTACGAGGTCCGTCTGCATTGCATTGTGAGTCATTTTAAAAACAGAAATAAATTTTATTATATTACCGTAATTTTGACCCTCTATTTTTATTCACAAAGGTTTTTCAAAATAATTATTTTTATATCTTAATTAAATGTACAAGTCGTTGTAGTATAGTGGTGAGTATTCCCGCCTGTCACGCGGGTGACCCGGGTTCGATCCCCGGCAACGGCGTTATCTTTTTTGTCCGCATTTCTCTGGTTTTCTTTTCACCAAATTCTGTAAGAGACTTCGGTACTACTGACGGCCCATAATTGCTGGGCTTTACCTAAAGTGTAAGCTAAAGCCCAAAATAAAAAGAAAGAAGGCCCCGCACAAAAACAACGGCCATAGTGAACAATCTTTCAAATAACAATTCCTTTTATCTATCGTTTCATAGCATTAAATAGAATATTTTTCTAATTTATTTATGATTTTAAAATATATGTTTTTAATTCTTTACAGAGGTTGGACTCAGGTCTATGTGTTATCTTTTCGGTGATTTTTTTCTTAAAAGACTCATCATTAACAAAAAGTAGATTACAAGATATTGAAGTGACTCATTAATTAAACATGTTAAAACAAAATACATATGAAATATAATATATTTTATAAGAAATTTCAGTTTAAAATGTTGGTTTCGGCCGAGTTTCTCGTCATGGTATTCGACGGCACAAGGAACATGCATGGAAACGTTGAAAACGCCAAAAAAATAAAAAATAAAACTGAAATTATAACAAAAACAAGAAAAACTATAACAATGTCACGTTCACGTTCACTCCAACGCTCCAAACATAACGCTATCATATTATATAAAAGGTAAAATTAAGATTTTTCAAAAATCATATAATAGAATTTTCATAAAGTAATTTGTATAAAAGGTAATTTTAGTTTTATATAGAAAAGTTAATTCAATTTTTTTCTCTTTTAGAAATGTTTATAAAGAAAGTCCACATATGTAATAGTGAAATATATAATTTGAATAGCAACTTAAAATAACGCTAAAAAAGAGTGGAGAAAACAAGGAAAGTGCAAATGGCAGGAATTAGAAGACATTAGCAAGAGCAATAACAATGTCGCTGTCAAATTTCAGAGTTTAGTAAGAAGCTACATTTGAAACTGATGAAGAAAACGTTAAAAAAAATATATGGCACCGATGAAATTTTATTTGTTGTGTGAAAAGAGAAAAGAAAAATCCTAGTGATGATGAAGAAGAAGTTACTTGGCAGAGCCATTGGGCAATGCATCAGATTTTGGTGGGCCAGAAGGGTTTAGTTCTTCCCAAGCTTCAATCCATGTAACCATGGTATCTGCAAGCTTGTTGAAATACTCATCGACCTTCCCAAGTTTTGCCCTCACTTGCTTCGACAGTTCAACGTAGCATTTCTGAGCAGTTGTGCATTCCTTGGGAAGAGAAACAGATTGGAAAAACGGAATCAGCTCTTCTTGCCAGTAAATTCCTTTGTACTCCTTCTTCAGGTTTACGAATGGGTTGCTGGCTTTGCTGTGCCAGATGTAAGGCAAACCTGTCTTCACCCCCAGTCCCAGGTGGTCACTTATCACCTACAACAACATCATAAATCACTGCTCATTTTTTCAAACAAAAATGTTTCCTTTTTACACATGATGTTTTGAATACAATACCTTCATGCACCAGCCAGCCCACATGTCATCATAGCGTCCAATAGGTTGACCTTCCCCCATCAGTCCAAAGTACATTGCAGGACCGATTAATTCACGGTTGAATGCCAGATTCATACCACACATGGGAAACAGGGTTCCCTTTGGTATCGTCATTACTGCATCCACATACCTAACAAAAGTGTATCATACATTGTTGGAAATAAATTGTGAGTCCAAATCACACATTTCATATAATGGACAAAAATAAAGATTTATAAAATCATTGTTTTAAGATTTTGGGATAAAAGTAACGTTAGATAATTTATATGTGTAAGACTAATATTATGTTTTTATCTCTCAAGTTTCAGTAAAATTTGAAATTGGTTCCTTTTCAAAATTTTATACCAATTTATTTATTCATTTTTGGAAATGCGTGGATGTAGTCCTATTTACCAAATTTTTGTTAAATTTATTTGACATTTTATGATAATATTTGAGTTAACATTGAAACAAAAATATGTAAAACAATATAAATAATTCAAATATTATCATGAGATGCGTTTGAAATATTAGATAAACTTAATAAAAATTGGTTAAAAGAAATAAATTTACTGGTAAAAATTTTGAAGATAGACTAATACGTACACAAACATATTTAACCTTGTATATATATTCAGAAAGACAATCTGTCCGTGTATCACTAAACTCACTTTTTGTCGGGTCAAATAAATATTCATCGTACCTGGTGTTCCTCTCCAGGGGTTTGACAAGCTGAGTTGGGGCATCATAATCAGGAACGTTGAGCCAGAGGCCATGAGAAGCTGCTGTAGGAACACCTTCACGCAGACTAAACGGATATCCACGGACAAAATCTGTACCCTCTCTGAATGGATCATAGAGGGTGTTGAAAAAAAACGGGGTTGATGGAGTCAGAAGGTTCTTCAGATGCTGTTCCAGGGCGTTAATTTCTTTTCCAGATGGATCTTTTGCAACCTGAAAAACAAAAACAAAAAACAAAGAACAAAGTGTGATACTGCGACCATGATGAACAAACAATCTAAGAAAAAGCAAAGGTGATACTGTACTGACAAAGCAATCATCGTCGATGGTGAAGATGTACTTCTTCTTGGAGAGCAAGAAGCCGAAGCAGCGGCATGCAGAGTCCTTGAAGGAAATGCAGTGGGCCTTGGGGCCCAGAATGCGGTTAATGTCGTTACGGTTGTAGAGTTCGTAATCGAAGCCTTCGGGGACCTTGATGACCTTAGAAGGGTCACCGTCCTGCACTATTATGAGGTGGTAAGGTTCAAAGAACGCTCTCCACTTCTCCAAGAACTCAAGGTTCCTAATTGTGGGGATAACTATGTCCACCTCCTCCTTCAGAATCGCCGTCGCTCCTGTTTCCGACATCTTTCCGATAAACCACAACGTTGTTTCGGAGTGGTGGTCTTTGTTTCTAATGCGTTGGTGTAAGCTTCGAGGGGTTTTTGTAGACCAAAACTAAATATATTTTATATAAAAGGAAATATCCCTTTAATTAAATAATTTACTTGCTAATTAGTTATAATTACGAGAAGAATTCCTTGTGGTATACGTCATTTCACAATGTCAACATTGTCTAGGAGAAACCAATTAACGTTAGTGTTCATCAGCTAGCTTGTGATCATAAGACGTGTGCCTATGTTCGTTTTAGCAACATATTTCTATAATGTAAATTTAGTTTGAAAATTTTGTAAACTCTTGAGGATTATAAATATATTAATACGTATAGAAATTATTTACAAAAGTAAAATGTTTAATAGATGATTAGTATAATGTAATTCCAAGCTTCGAGTATTATTACATCTCTGTTTCATACCAAAACTAATATGAATTAGTATCCTAAAAGTAAATTAACTCCTTGCACCATAAATGTTTTTTATGGAGTTAATGACTAACCTAAAGAACTATTCTTTCATCTTCTAAATAAAGTTGTGTGTTTATTACGTTTAAATTATTATTGTTGTTGGGAGGGTTCTACAATATTAGTTTCAGTTATAAATATTTTGTTTAATTATAAGATGAGATAGGTGATTAATTAGTGGTGATGTACTAGAAAAATAAGAAAGTCTTAAAAATTGCATAAGTGACACATAAATAGGTTTTCTAATTTGAATATTATAGATAAAGAAAATTCAATTAATAAATATTTACTAAAGATGGTTAATTAGAATTTCTTGTTAAAAAATAAATATTTTATAAAGTGAAATCTCTTTTTATATGTTTTATTTTCATTTTTTAAATTGTTTCTTTTTAATCATGGATTCAATGTGCATAATTGTTTTAATTATATAATTTTAACTAATTTGGCATTTGTTTATTATTTTGATTATAATTTTTTTATATATTAATTTTAGTTACATTAGATTCTCCATTTTTAGCGTTTTGAAATGAATATCTGATTTGATGGAAATGTATGTTATTTTTTACGGTTGTTTAAAATTGAGGTAGAATTTTTGAATTTTTGAGAAAAAAATAAATTTATTTGACTTTCTTGTACTAGCTTGAATATTTATAATTGTGAAGTTAATTAGAGTCCACGTTTTGCAGCTAATTAGAGAACATACATATATACACTATGATTTAAATAGATGGACAACAATTATTTGATTAGTTTTTAATTTTAGAGATTCTTTACTTCTCTCAGTTTCTCATCTTCTAACTACATGTCCGTCTTCTCTTATTTGTATTTTTTTAATTCACGGAGAATTAATTCTTGAAGATAAATTTACTTAGAATCAATACCATTTAAATTGAGTTTTGTAACAAACATTTAGGCTATATTTGTTTGAGGGAAAAAAGAAATTGGAAAGATGGATTATGAAGTGAGTTTTATGTTGGTTTGTAGTTAATTAAGAGCGAGTGATAGCAACATATATCACTTTTACCATCTCGTATAATGGGAGGTAATTTGAGATGATTAATTGGGAAAATACATGTTTACCTTTTATGAAATATTGAGCAAATACACATTTATTGAAGAAGGGATTCGATCCTGCCATAGTTGGGACCGATCCAAGCATGGCTTGAGAGAAGAGATCTGATCCCACATTGCTTGAATCTGATCCCACGTCACTTGGATCCGATCCCACATCACTTGGTTTTTTTTTCTATTTTAGTGGTTAAAAAAATTAACAAAATAAATTTACTTATACAAATATCAACTTATATTACTTATTACATAAACGGAAAAATGGTAATTTAACCAATACTTATATCAAAACATATTTTTTAATCTATCATATCAATCAAATTTATCACAAACTTTCACAAAATTTACATCCAAATCTACTCATAATTACCTCTAAATTCCTTAAAAAAAAAGGACATAATTCACTTTCAAATTCACTCAATGGTTCTAATATAATGTTAAGTAGTAGAGTTTAAGTCTAACTCAACTCCACAAAATGAGCTTATAAGGTGAGGTTTGCACCCCACTTATATACTATGAAATTATTTTATCTCTAGTCGATATGAGACTTCTAATAAGAAACTCTTCATGTGGCTTTTCTAAATGCATGAATTTTCCATGTGTCCATTAACACTACAAAAATAGTGAGATTTATATACGTATAATTACATATGGATTATAATTCATAGGTAAGTTAAATTTTACATATGGATTTAGACTCATGTAAAATTGCATAAGGTACGAATTTTGTTCGGATGTAATAGCAAAGTAGTAGTTATCCACTTTTCTATATGTAAAATCCGTATGTGAGGGAAGACTTCCCTTTCATACAAAATTTACATAACGATTTTATTTTTGGATTAATTATGTTGTTAATCCCTAAACTTTGACGTAAAATTGGAATTCATCCTTATTTGAAACTTTGATACATTTTTGTCCACAAACTTTAAAATAAATGGATATAGTCCTTTTAATTCAATTGCGTTAAATTTGTTGACGTGTCAAACGATGTAAACAACTCAAATGCTGGCATGAAACATGTTTAACACGAAAAAAAATTAACGTAATTGCGTTAAAATGTATATTCATTCATTTTTAAAGTTTGAGGATCAAAATGTATCAAAGTTTTGAAGGGACGAATTTCAATTTGGTGTCAAAGTTTAGGAACTAAACATCATCATCATTGTCACCTTCCACAACCTTTCCCTCTCTTCCCTTCCATTTTACCAATAAATCACCTCATCACTCCCCAATCTTTATCGTCTTCACCATTGCCTCCTCCTCCTTCATAAGTGTCGCTCCCCCTCCACAACTATCGTCTCTTCCTCCACCTCTGCTTTCTTCTTCTCTTCTCCTCACTCATCTCCAATTAATTTCAAACAAATATTTCATCGGATTTAGCAAGAAAATTGACACCCATTTTACTGATGATTTACCAATAAAAGTATCGACAAAAATTTTAAAATTTACAATGATTGACAAATTTACCAATGAACTTAAAACAATTTAATTACCAATGGATTTATAGATTAATTTAAAAAAATTAATTATAATGTATTTTAAATACATTCTATAACCAATGTATTTACAGATACATTTTAAAAATAAACAATGATCGAGTGATATATCGATAATTTTATCATGACATGGTCAAAGTCCAAAGGAGAAATTTTGACGCTCATTCTATCGACAAAATTTACCAATAAAAATATTCATTGATAATAAAAATTATGAATTATTGATGAATTTATGAGTGAATTTTAAAAAAAAAATGAATTACCAACAAATTTTTAAAATTTTCAATTATTGATTGATTTAAAAAAAATGAAATTATCAGCAGATTTATATATAAATTTATCATGATCATGTCAAAGATTAAAGTAGGAAGTTTAGCACTCTCTTTATCGATGAAATTTATCGACGAAAATATTTGTTGATAATAAACCTTATAAATTATAGATGAATGATACCGACAAATTCATTACTGGTAGATTCATTTCATTTCTAACAAATATTTTCGTCAATAATAAAAAGTTTAATTGTGTTCTATCAACAAATTTGTCATCGATGGATTCTATCAATAATTAAGTTTTTAAAATTCATTGATAAATTGTGTTCTATTGATAATATTTTAATATTTTCTCTAGTGTTTCAACCAATTCATCAATAATAATAATAATAATAATAATAATAATAATAATAATAATAATAATAATAGTAATTTTATCATTTATTTTTTAAAATAAATTAAAGCCCTATGCATAGAAGTTGCTTGTTGACCTCCATATAAAAAAAAAAATCCATATTATTTTTTTATATTGTTTACCCAATCTGGAATTAAAAAATAACTTAAGTATTGCACAATTGGAAAGCCAAAAATTACTTTCAGAGGTTGGAGAAGTTTAAGAAAAAAATAATTCCAGATTACACAATTTGGAAGTAATTTGGTTTACAGCATAATCCATAAATCATTTTCAGCTTCCGGATTATGAAACTTAGAAGGGTTTTCTTTTTTCTTTTTTTTTAAGAAAAAGTGACTTTTCTATTGCACAATCCAGCAAGGGCAAGACCAGAAAGTTTTTATATAGGGGTGCAAAACAATATATATGGAGGTGCAGGAAGAAGCTGCCTTGTATGAATTGAGTGATAGATAATAGGGTTCGAAGACAAAGGCCCAATAACTTGAATTGAGACACATGTGCTACATTTGATTTGTTCAATGTATCAGTTGATTTTAAATATGTTGCGTTGCATCATTTTTCGACCATTAGGATGGTTCTGTTGTGCACATTATATTTGTTTTCAATCCATCCCAAGATGGTAACTCTATACCATATTTTATAATAGTGAAAACAGATGATATAGCTATTTGTTCTGTAAACATGAACAACTTATATTCATAGATGTTGATGTTTAGCTCCAGACACAAACTATATCCAGATAAACAACTATTTCAAGATGTAATGTTAATAATCCCAGAGAATAAACAAAAACTTAAAAGTTGATATTGGAGGAGAGATTGTTGCATGCAAAAATTGATAAGAGAGACGCAGACATAACGTTTCTTCTGAATGTGATATCACATGGACCTAACAACCACTAGGTGATATGATAACATATTCTGCAAATCAGTTCAATATATGTTGTTATAAATGCACTGATACATCTGCACTCTTAGCAAGTTGTGTGCCACACCAGAACTAGTGATTCTGTGAACTTCAGACATGGAATCTGACAGTGGTAAACGGCAGCAAAAGAGCACCTTTGGATGCTTCAAGTTGGTTGCCTTAATCGCTCTATGCTTTGTTTTAATTTCTCCAGCAGGTAAATTACAAACTATATATATGGTTTGGTTTTGTTTGTTTTTATCGATGATGTTAGTTGTTAGTATTTGTTAGTGGAGGGAGTTGAACCGACAATCTCTCTCGCTTTTCTTTCCAGACCCTCCAAATCAACCTTATGTATATAGTTTTGTTGCTGAGGGATTCATTATAAATTATATACCTTGCTGTGATTGTAGAATCATTTGATCCATTGGATCCAACTGGGAATGTGACAATAAGATGGGATATCATGTCCTGGACATCAGATGGATATTTGGTAACTTCTGATCATTCTATCATAATATGCATGGATTCTATGTTTATGAATATGAAAAGGTCTCCAGAAGAATGCAAAAATCATGCACAAACTGATCAGTTATGTTAAATTTTGGTAGGCCACTGTGACATTGTTTAACTTCCAATTGTACCGCAATATTATGAATCCTGGGTGGACTCTGGGGTGGACATGGGCAAAGAAGGAAATAATCTGGGCCATGGTGGGGGCTCAAGCCACAGAGCAAGGAAACTGTGCCAAGTTCAAGTTGAAGATTCCTCATAGCTGCAAGAGGAACCCTGAAGTGGTTGACTTGCTACCTGGAGCTCCTTTCAACATGCAGTTCACCAATTGCTGCAGGGGTGGTGTGCTTACATCTTGGGGACAGAACCCTTCAGGTGCAGTCTCTTCATTTCAGATAGGTGTAGGGCTCTCTGGCACCTCCAACAAGACAGTCAAATTGCCTAAGAACTTCAAATTGCTGGGACCTGGACCAGGATATTCATGTGGCCCTGCTAAGGTTGTTCCATCCACTGCAATCCTCACAGATGATCGAAGGCGAAAAATGCAGGCATTGAGTATGTGCATACATTACTAATTCCCTTCATTCACTATATTTCTCTGTGATTACTGATGCATTGCTATTATTACCAATGAGTTTAATTTTCATACACAGCTTAAAAAAATTTACACCCAACTAAATCAGTCTGTATATGACATTAAAGTATTAAAAAACTAACAATCTTATCATTCATGACAATCTATGATCAGATATGACTTGCTAGAAGTCTTATATCGACCAGAGATAAGGCTAATATACAATATATATATATATATATATATATATATATGGGTGCAAACCTCATCTTATAAGTTGATTTTATGAGGTTAAGTTAGACTTAAAAATTCACCTCTTAACATAGTATAAAAGTCATGAATCAGAGTCTATCTTAACGAAATTTTTTGTTTGTTGGGTTTATTGTTCCACACTCAAGATGTATATGAATCGGCGTGAGAATGCTTTATACATATATTAATTCTAATTGAATGCTTCAATGATTCTATCTTATGGTTTTCTATGCAGTGTCTTGGAATGTGACATGCACTTATTCACAGTTTCTTGCCTCCAAGAACCCAAGCTGTTGTGTTTCTTTGTCATCTTTCTACAGTGACAAAATCACAGGTTGTCCACCTTGTGCTTGTGGTTGCCAGAATAACGATACATGTGTCACGTAAGCCACCCTTGAAATTTTACTTTAGTCTTTTCTCCTTCTAATTAGTAACGCACACAATTTTTGTATCTTACTATGATGGGCATGCAGGAAAGACTCAAAGATCCTGCAAGAGAATGTCACCTCAACTCATCGAAAATCAGACATCACACCAAAACCATTGTTACAATGCACACACCACCTGTGTCATGTCCGGGTGCACTGGCATTTGAAAGACAACTATCAGGACTATTGGCGTGTCAAGATTGCCATTATCAACTTCAACTATCGATTGAATTTCACTGACTGGTCTCTTGTTGTGCAGCACCCCAATCTCAATAATGTAACCCAAGTCTATAGCTTTGAATACATGCCACTTCTTCCCTATGAATCCATAAGTGAGTTCTTAGAAATGGACAGCAAATGGTTGAGTCTTTTCTGCATTAGTGCTTTAGAAGAGGATTCCTTAATACTCTGCTTTCTGATTTTTATATGCAGATGACACAGGCATGTTCTATGGTTTGAAATATTACAATGATCTGTTGATGGAAGCTGGGCCTAAAGGGAATGTTCAGTCTGAGGTGCTCATGAAGAAGGACAAGAACACATTTACTCTGAAGCAGGGATGGGCATTTCCTAGGAGAGTCTACTTTAATGGTGATGAATGCATGCTGCCACCTCCTGATTCATATCCTATGTTGCCAAACTCTGCCCACAAAACACCAACAACTATTACATTGATGGCAACCTATGTGGTTTTCACATTATTTTTTCATTTGGTTGCAACACTTTTTTGAAGTATAAGAGAGGCTCTTTTTAGTTTAAAGCTTCCAGCTTAGAGAGATGAGTTAACTTACAGATATGCAAAATGGAAATTTTTGTGAACTCTTATACATATATCAAATTAATATATTCACTCATAAGGTGACATTTTCTCTTCGGATTGTTAGTCATTCTTTAGTTAGAAGAATAAGGATAAGATCTGTTCTTTTTTGCATAGTACTTTTTACGTACAATATAAACCCATCTGCATATGTTTTGGGATTGTAGAAATGTGAAAATGAGTATATAATATAACAAATGACATCAGAAAACGGAGGAAGTGATACCTATAATTTCAGCTTGGAATCATCATCTCAACAGTAAAAATAAATTGGATATTCTATAATCTGAAAAAAATAATCATCATCCAACCAAGTAACTTACAATAATTATACAAATGAAAAGCTAAAAAGATGTGTTACTTATACTGAGTAAAATGCAATAAAGGACAGAATTCTTGTAGCAAGCACTCATGCATCTGTGATACTTTTTATTGCCTTGGTAGCAGCTTCTATGCATTTTTGACAATGAGAAGGACTTTATCTTTAACAAGCTGGTGCAGAAGAGAGAGATACAATGCTCCAAGAGAGTAGATGATATCCTCTATATTCTCTATGATTGATTAAATAACACTTAACAAAGAAGCTAAAGTGGCTATGAGTGTACATAGCACAGAGAAAACTAGTTTAGAACTTGCATTTGGCAGCCAAGGGTAGGCATCTGGAGGAGGCATAACACAGTTATCCCCGTTGAAATAAATCCTTCTAGGGAATGCCCATCCCTTATCAAATGTGAAGGTTGATTTGTCTTTTCTAAGTAAGATTTCTGATTGAACGTTACCAAGAGGTCCAGCTGAAGAAAGAAAATCATTGTAGAACTTGATTCCCCACAGCATACTTGTATCATCTGAAAAACCATATCCCAAATCAGTAACATAAGACTGGGATGTTTTCTTCACAAGATCATCTAGAAATATGGCTATGAAAGAGAGAACTTACTCAAGCCCTCATAGGGTGTAAGTGACTTGTACTGAAAACTGAAGAGCTGGGTAATATTATCTAAATTGGGATGCTGCACAACAAGGTTCCACTGTGAGTAGTTCATTCTGTAATTGAAATTAGTAATTGTGATCTTGACCCTCCAGTACTCTTTGTAATTGAGCTTCACATGCCAATGCACTCGAATAGGACACATGTGGCTGGTGCACTGAACTAGGGGTGTGTTTGCACCTTTTGCTGATGATGATGATACAACTGAAGCTAAATGTGGTGAATTTGGTCTGTAAGACAATCAGAAAAATAAATCATAAGAATGATGAAAAAAATTACCTACCAGACACAAGAAAGGAAGGTTTCAAATATGTAGGAATAGATAAATTGTGTACTTACTCCACACAGCTGCCAGATTCTGTTTTGTTTTGGCAGCCACAGGTGCAGGTTGGGCAGTTTACTACTGTGTCATTATAGAAGGATGAGAGGGAAACACAACAACTTGGAGTCTTTTGAGCCAGGAATTGAGAATAAGTGCAGGTAATATTCCAAGTCACTGCCACAAAAATACTCAAGTTTAGTTGAAGAGAAGTGAGAATTTAGATTTCTTACTCTGAACTCTTCTGAACAATGTACAAAGCATAAATTATTATTATTCAGTACATCACTACCAATGATGCTAACATAAAAAATGAAAATGAAACTTTGAAAGTGAAAAACATGGATAGAATGAACTGCCATGACTAAAAGTAATAATAAAAGTTCAAAAGAAACTTCAATATAGCAAGGGCCTGTATGTACATATCTTATATCTAGCTAGAAGCTGGTTTTAGAAGAAAGTATAGAAAAGACAGTGTAAGTTTCAACTAACTTACTCATGGCTTGGGTGGTTCTCCTCTTGTCACTGGTAATAAATGTAGTTGGTTTCACAACCTTTGCAGGACCACAAGTGTAGCCAGGTCCCGGTGCTTTGAGGGTAAAATTTTTAGGCAGTTTGACCGTTTTGTTTGTGGTTCCAGCAGAGCCAACACTAATCTGGAAAGAACTTACTGCACTACTAGGGTCCTGACCCCATGAATTTAGGACACCCCCTTTGCAACAATTTGCAATCTGCTGGTTGTAAGGAGTCCCTGGCAGTAAGTCCACCACTGTTGGGTCCTTCTTACAACAATGAGGAATACCTGCTTTGAACTTTGAACAGTCCCCTTGCTCTGTGGTTTGGCTTCCCATCATGTTCCAAATTACTTCTTTTTTAGCCCATGTCCACCCTAATGACCATCCAGGGGACTGAATGTGACGATATTGTTGAAAGTTGTACATTGTAACAACAGCCTGCTCAAGCCATACAACAAGGTTCAATATCTTTTAAGAACCAGAAACAGATCATAGAAGCCTAATTTCACTCACAATCAATCTAAAAATATTGGTTGCTGATTCTTTGACATGTGAAGTTATTCATGATCTCAATGCAGTTAAAGGTGAATACAAAATGTCAAAAGAGTAATAACCAATTAACCATAGTAAAATTTAGGGTTAAGTATGTTTTTAGCCCTCGAACTTTGATGCGAAATTGTAATTCGTCCTTCTGAAACTTTGGTATATTTTGGTTTTCAAACTTTAAAAATAAATGGATTTAGTCCTCTAAACCCAATTATGTTAAAAAAATTTACATGTCAAACACGTTTTCATGGCTGACATTGAAATGAGAACGTGTCAAAGGATGTAAACAATTGAAATGTTTTTGTATGAATCACGTTCGACACGTCAAAAAATTTAATTGTGTAATTGGGTTAAAAGGACTATATCCTTTCATTTTTAAAATTTGGGAAAGAAAATGTGTCAAAGTTTTGGAAAGAACAAATTACAATTATGTGTCAAAATTCAGGACTAAAAACATATTTAACCTTAAAATTTAGCGACTCAGACAAACTTTTAAGTCCTGTGGCGATTGAGAAGATCCATCAAGCTACAAATAAGTCCAGCCTTACACAGTTCTCATTGATTTTAGAAAAATTTCCAAGGTACGAGTTATACTGAGTATTTAATATGCATTCAAAAATCTGTGGTCACTTACAAGATAGCCATCTGGAGTCCAGCTAATGACATCCCATTTGATTGTTATATTGCCAGTTGGATCAAGCGGGTCATAGGCTTCTGTAAATGAACAAGCAAGAAATATTGATGAATTTTAAAGTAATCTGAAAACTTTTCCAACAAAATACATCTCAATCAATTGTTTAACAGATATAGAAAAAGTCTAAAAGAAAAAATAGATAAAAGTGTAATTTGTATCCATGAGCAACCTCACTTTCTCCAAGTTCAATAAAGAAACAGTCTACTTATCTAAAGTAGTTATCAGATGGGTGTAACTGTACTAATCTATAGTTCTATTAGTAGACACCAGATCACTAATATGCAACAACAGCTAAGAGCTTAAAACGTAAAAGAAAATGCATTTAAAAAGAAATATATTGATTCCATCTTTCACTGTCTTTGATTAGTTAAAGTGCCAAACACAAAACTATGAACCGACACAAAGAAAGAAGTGAGAAACCAAATTGACTGCAAGAACTATGAACCGACACAACTAATATACAGATCAATGCAATCAAATGCCCTTCAACTTCCTCAATCACAGTTCTAGCAAAAGGGATAAACTTTTGAGAAAATGGGAACTCGGTAACTCAAATGGAAATAGAATCAGAAACCAAATTATCAATGCACATGTAGGAACCAAATTTGAGCTCCATGTAAACAATGAGAGGAAGCCAATACCTGTAGAAGTGAATGAGGAGAAAAAGAACAGTAGCAGGAGCAAGACTGCAAAAGCACCACGAGGGACAAGAGATCCAATGCCATGTAACACTTTTTGTTCCATTTCTTGATGCAGATTTTCTATGACAATGTTGCTCAAGTTCAAGATCTGCACCAAAAAAGGGAGAGAGAGCAAACAGAGGAGTAGACCTCTCAGCTCTCTAGTTCCATCACAAAGCAGAAGCTTTGGTTTCGAAATGAACCGAGTCTGTCATGAAACTTCATGTAATCACTGTCTTTATTGCATAACTGTAACAAAACTATTTAGAAGATCTGATACAAACAGCATCACCAAATACCAATTTTGCCCTTTAATGACAGTTAATCTATTGAACCAACAAGGTTAATTTTTTACAGAGTTAGGTAGTGTCTTTTTTATTTACGGTAGGCTTTGTTGATTTATGCACAGTTATATTTGTCACTCAAAAATTACTTAAATAAAAAGTACTAATTTTATTATTTAATATACAAATACTTTTGTTTTTATTGAAATTTTAACTGTTAAATTTTCCAACCAAGATGTTGTTTTTTTGTCCGTGGCACTTAAATTTGAAAACTTTTCTTGGTCCCAGCTGAATATTGAGGTCATTGTTGTACCCTACTTAGGGATATTATGGGAATAACAAAAGATACCGACAGCCAGAGGAACATGTGAAGGAAAGACAGGTGCATGGGTTTAAATAAATTAAAAGAAAAAGTTGAAAATTTTCCTTAAACTTGTCGGTGAGATGTTTGCTACAATGTTTTACGTAGTAACTCTACAACTTGCTCTCAAGGTAGATCCATCCCTCACAGGACCAGAAAACTACATGAGATTACTAAGTCATTGATTGATTAGATACCACTTAGCTATGTTTTTGTTTCTTGTGAACATTATTTGAGACCCCATCTCGTGTGAAGCAATGATACAATACCACTTTTGTACGAACCACGTTTTTTTTATAACACTCTTTGATTATAGTTAATAGTTTAGTTGTCTACACTGTGAAGTTGTGACAACTACATGTTTCTTTTTAATTTGCATATAGCTCCTAGGATACGTAAGATTTATATTCATCATCTTAGTAGTAACTGCAAAATGTGAAAATGAGAAATATTTTGGTTTTAGAATTAGATATTTTTCTTAATTTTTTTTTATTTATGTTGGAGAGATTTTGTTTAAGGTAAAAGTCCTAATAATGTCAACTTCCTTTCTTTTCTTTTATTTTTTTGAATAATAAGACTTATTGGAAAAGGTTATATCAATCAAGGTTCATTGTTTGAAGTTAATGCTGAGGAGGTGTGATCCCACTCTGAGTGCATTTAGGGTTAATTATCATTTATAGATTTATAAATAATATAATTTGATTGTGAAAGTGGATCATTAATTTAGAATTTACAAGGTTGATGTAATAATAAAGTTGAAAAATTAGAAGGAAGAATAGTAAGTTTCAAAAATAAAGGATAAAAAAGATTGTAGTTCCAACATTTTTCATTAACAAAATACTAATAACGAACATGAAATCATATAATATATTATTTTCTTGTCTTAAGTTATGAAGATGAGACACTTGAAGCTAAGAATGGCCTAGACCTAAGCCAAAATGGTGTTACTTTTGAGACTGTAACATTTCAAAATGATGTTTTAGGAACCCAAACATAATTTAATTTCACACGCTGATTTTCATGAATCATTATGGTTGTGTCATTGATACAATTTAATAGCACAAGTGTCACTTTTGTTTCCCTCGCATACCAGTCTCATTGAAAACTCTGTATAGGCATTACTTGCTCTACAAATTTCCTAGGTAAGACATTAACCCTGAGCTTAAAATTAATTCATGCATAGGGAATGTATTCGTTTAGCTAAATGTTCTACGTTTAGTTTTTTTGGGTGAATCTATATATTTATTACGGTTGAATTGTTAATTGTTTCTTTAACCTTCAGGCTCTATTGTTTGAAGTTTTGGAGAACCAATAAACAAATGGCTTAAATGTATATTTAGTCTCTATTTTCGTCAAAATTATTCAATTTGGTTCCTTTTTTTTTGTGGTCAATTTGGTCTTCATTTTTGTAAAATTGTAATCAATCAAGTCCTTTTAACAAACGACGTTAAAATTTTTAACAGCACAGTGACAACGTGGAACTGTTTGGGGAGGTGGCAAATTCATGCATTGACGTGACTCGTTATTCATTTGTATGCCCTTGTAGATTTAAAACTTATTGAAATCCAATTGGGGAAGAAATTGAATTAGGGTTTGCAGGAGTGGAATATGTAGCCAACAAGAACATATTTTGCACAATCCACTTGGTGAGTTTGAATTCATGTTTGTGAGGTATGTCTCATCACCATTCGTCTTCCTCCTCTTGCTGAAATAGTTGGGGGCAGCTAAGTTGCACTGGGTCTCATATTCGTGGTTCCAAGGATATGGGTTTAACCCCCATTTGCAAAGTGGCAAGAACTTCAAGGAATAATGGTAGGCAATTTTGGGATTGTCCTAAATACAAGGTTAGATTGATGTGCCTTAAAAAATTCATTGTCATTTGACCTTCGTATAGATTGATAAGACAAAATTTATGCTTTGATAATTTTGTGTTCAATAACAGAATGTTGCTTCTAGTAATGTGGTGTGGTGTAACTACTTCAAGTGGTGTGATGAAGAATTATATGATGAAAGAGATAGTACTATAGCCCAGCAAAAGATGAAGATTTATAAACTGGAGACTTCAGTTAGGGTTATGAAGAAAACGATCAAAGTGTCCTTAGGATTGATTATTGTTATTCTTGTAATCAATATAGTCATGGTTCTAGTAATGTTAAAAAAACAATGTGTTTAGGTGAGGATATTGATGAAGTTATGAATGTTAAAAAACCAATGCCTGGTTCTGCTTTGTAATTTATGAATGAAGTTATGAAGCTTTTTTGTGTTTTGGACGAACAAGAGGCTTGGGCAATCTTTATTTTGTTTTGGATGAATGAATATGAATCTTTATTTTTGTTTCTGTTGTTCGCTTTGGTCCATATTTTGGTTTAAATATGTTTAATTAAGTCCCTATTTTCGTTTAAATTGTTCAATTTGGTCCCTTACTGAATGCATAACGAGTCATGTCCCCCCAAACAGTTTCACGTTGTCACTGTGTTGTTAAAAATTTCAACACTGTTTGCTAAAAGAACATGATTGATTCCAATTTTACAAAAATAAGAACCAAATTAATTACAAAACGAAAATAAAAACCAAATACATATTTAAGTCTAAACAAATTTACGATACGAGTGTAGATTCAAATCTTCGTTATTTAACATTCGACAAAGATCTTAATTTTTTAATTTTTACAGAAATTAAGATAAAGGAAATGTAATTTTTATTGACACAAATCTATTATTAAAGTGAATGAATCCCACTCACTAGAATAAGAAGATATTCATGGCAGAATCTACCAATTTGAATAGATTAATTCATATGATAACATATAGGTAAATTATACGATATCAACTTAAATGAAATATCATAATTCATAATAATGTCTAATTAGAATTAAAAAAAAAATACTAAATACATGTATCTAGTGAGAACGATATCTCTTCATTCTTTTAACGTTTTAGAAAGTCAAACAAGTTTTTTATTATAAATTTTTTGAATAATGAATAATATTTTGTTAAAAAAAAGTATTGAATATTTAATTGCTTTAACTAATTTACCTTTTTCAAATTCGTATTAAAGTATTTTATGCAAAATTTGGCCACTTTTCTCCGACTCAACTAACTAAACAGGTATAAAATTTCTCAACTTTTTTTGTTTAATTTCTATGTTTCTTGTGTGATCATTTCTTTCTTCGTTTCATCCCACTTTACACGTTTTTATGTGAAAAAAAAAACGAAATTTGCAAATAATTTGATTTTCTTTTAATTTTGAAGACACTTTGAAAGTGGCGGCAGCAAAGTAAGCATGGCTAAGCTCTTCCTCCTCCGATTTGGGAACTAACCAAAAAGATCAGTTTCTAGGGTTCTTCGTTCCGTCGAATTAGGGACATTTTCTCTATGCAGGAATGGATAGCAGTAACTCGGAACAGGCCGTGCTTGATGGCAAACTCTACAGACACCTCAATTCTCTCATCGTCGCGCATCTTCGGGACAACAATCTCACCCAGGCAAGCCCAATCTTTCTTCAAACGTAACCTAACATGTTCAATGAATGCATTTATTTATCTTAGAAACCAATTTTCATTTTTATTTAAAAAGTAAATAAAATGCTTGCGAATTTTTCTTCAGGCTGCAAGTGTTGTTGCTTCAGCAACCATGACTCCACTGAATGCGGAAGCCCCACCTAACAGGCTTCTCGACCTGGTTGCTAAGGTTATATCTTATTTCACTTCAGCTTTTGCTGGATAAATTTCTCCTAAACACTTTCAGGAAAATGAAATGCTTTGCGCCTTTATGAGCTAAAATCAACTTATGTTAATTTTCAAAAAGTTGAATGGAAGTTTTTATTAAACTGAAGTGTATAAGCTGATTTTTGTTTGTGGGATGAGTACAACTTATTTTTCGTTTTTTTTTTTTTTTCTGTTAAGTGTTTAGACGGAAATTTGTTTAGAAGGGATATACTTTTTTTCTGTGCAGTATGATTCTTTCTTTTTGCTCTAAGAAAATAATAACAGGGTCTTGCAGCGGAAAAGGGCGACATCACAAGAGGCACTGATTTCTCTGCCTCACTGCCCCTGTCTCACACAGCAGCTATTGATTTCAGGCAAAACAACTTCCAAAACTACATTTCTACTGACTATCAAACATAATTTGTTGTATTTAATTTCGAGCAAGACTTAGAAGTTCATTCATTTTAGTGTAGCGAATAAGTTATTTATTTGAAATCTTAAGTCAGCCATAGGTGACAATATCTCATGCTCTCTTGAAAATTGCGTTTTGTTTATGGTAGCACTGCGCCTGATATGAAAGGTTCCTCAAAGAGCTTCCCGAAGCATGAAACGCGGCACCTTTCGGAACACAAGGTGTGCAATATAGTTTGATATTGTACATTTCCTGCAATAATAATTCGATGTAATACAAAAATGCAGTGTTGTTTTGGACTGATAGGCTTAGTTTCTAGAATATTGCCAGATGTGCTAGGTTTAGTGCTGATGGAAGGTTTGTTGCCACTGGAAGTGCTGATACTTCAATAAAGCTATTTGAGGTGCTGATTTTTTTTGTTTAGTATTTGGAAGCTTTGTCTTTTATTTGACACATTATGTGAACTTGATCTTCTGCTTGTCTTGCAGGTTTCAAAGATCAAGCAGATGTTGCTGCCAGAGGCAAAGGATGGTCCTGTGCGGCCTGTCATTCGCACATATTATGATCATATACAAGTGTGTTTGAACTTCCTAATATACCACTAACAGAATTTATGTGGTTATTTTTATGAGATTATTGGGTGATGCTTAGATAAATTTTTCCTTAAGTACTTATAAGAGAAGAAAAAATAAATAAACTTTCCTCATAAGCTAAAATTAGTTATACATAATTTAAGATAAGTTTGTTAGACAATGATAAATTTCTTTTGGGGTGTCAGCATTGCAGAGAAACCAAAATACATAGTGATGCCTAACTTAAATTTTATAAAAAAAAGTTAAGTTTGTTAGAGAAGTTAAATACGAGAGTGTCCACAAATCAGCCATGCATGGCCTAATTTTAACTTATAGAAATTATTTCATTTTATCTTCTTATTTTAGCCTACTGAGTAGATATGGCGAGTAGTTGGTCATAAGTTCGACCTGTAAACAGTTTCTTCGTATATGCAAGTATAAGTTTACGTACAATGACCCTCCTCTATACCTTTGCATAGCAAGGAACCTTTTGAAGCTAGATTATGCTAGTTTGTTTTCTTCTCTTACATGTGCTTATAGCGAAGTTTATCCAAACAGAGCCTCTTTTTCATATTTATTCCACTGATCCTGTGGAAGTTCGAAGTTGTGATTATTTTTGGCTTGACAAATTTACTTAGTCTAAAGCACTATGTATCAAAATGTCAATTTGTGTCTTGGCTGTGGTGGATCTTTTTGACTCTAATACTAGTCTAATACTAGCGAGTTTGTAGGATGCTTCTTTTCTGATTTTATTAAGCTTTACTTTCCAAATTTGAGTTTATGAAATGATCCTTGGAAATTAAAATTGTAAAATGTATTTATTTTTCTTATATAAACATGTATAATGCAGCCAATAAATGATCTGGATTTTCATCCACAAGGTACTATCCTGATTTCTGGAGCCAAAGATCAAACAATAAAGTATGTTTTTGCTCCATAATATGCATTTTATTCCCATATTTCTGTCTTTTATTTGAAAATTCTCTTACAATCTGACATACTGAGTTTTATATTTTTTAGGTTTTTTGATATTTCAAAAACGAATGCAAAGAGAGCATATAGAGTTATCCAGGTTGTTTTGCCCTACCTTTAGGCATTAGCAATTAGTAAGCAAATATAAGATTTACGTATAAACTCCCTAATTAAATATGCAGGACACACACAATGTTCGATCTGTATCTTTCCATCCTTCTGGGGACTTTTTACTGGCAGGTATTTATTTTATCACATCTTTCTTGTTTTTTTGCACAAAAAATCAGTGATGATAGATATAAATTTCTGACAGGAACTGATCATGCAATTCCACATTTGTATGATATAAATACCTTTCAGTGTTATCTGTCATCAAATATCCCAGAGACCAGCCCTAGTGGAGCCATAAACCAGGCATGTAATTATCTTTTCATCAGTATCACCAACTGTGAATTACCTAACACTACAGTGATGCTGATTATTTCTTTGTCTGATTCGTAGGTCAGATATTCTTGTACAGGTGCCATGTATGTTACAGCATCTAAAGATGGTGCTATTAGGTTATGGGATGGCATCACAGCCAATTGTGTGCGGTCAATAACTGCAGCACACGGAACAGCTGAGGCTACCAGTGCAATTTTTACCAAAGATCAAAGGTATAAATACATTTTTGTGCAAATATTGGACACAGCAAAATCCATGAGTGATACTGTCAGCAGTCACTACCTTCTACATCATGATCTATGCCTGGAAATGTGATCCTAGTGTTGATTTTGAACCTTGGCAATAGTATTGTTGACTTTGAAGTAGGTGTTTCCTTTGTTCCAAATGGTATCAACATCAAAATTTGAAATCTTCAATGAAATTCCTGTTTACTACTGAGCTTTTGTTTATTTAAATGAATGCAATTTTTGCTTAGCTGTAATAAAAAAATCACCAACCAAAAAAAAAAAAGAGCCATAGGACAAAAGTTGTTGCATTTTTTACTTGTCTGTTGCTTTTTGATGCAAGGATATAGCTATTGATGCCCATCAAGACCAACTTGTGACACTTTCCTGAAGTTCTTAATAAGCTTAGATCTTGTAGACATGTAGTGATTTAACTGTCTGATTTCTAGGTTTGTTCTCTCCTGCGGGAAGGATTCTACCGTAAAGCTTTGGGAAGTTGGCTCTGGAAGATTAGTCAGACAATATCTTGGAGCTATACATACCCAGCTAAGGTGTCAGGTACATAATTGATAGATACATAATAGTTCTATTCGGTCAATTAATCTTGGTGGATTCATAGTCATGCAAAACTGCAGACGCTTGTATTTTTACTTTGCACTAAGAGATAATTCAGCCTATCAGTTTTAAAATTGCTTCTCATAATTTATTGTTCACCATCACAATACACAGGTAATTATTGTTTTGTTGGGTACATTTGGAAGAACAGTTTATCACAGCAGGACCTCTATCCAAAACCTCTAGTCACCTAGCCGTTAGTCCAGGTGATATTTTTATCCACATTCTGATAGTTACCTTTGTGTGCACTCTCTGCTGCAGGCTATTTTTAATCAGACAGAAGAATTTATTATATTCATAGATGAACTGAGCAATGAGGTTTGTTCATCCACTTTCATTCTCTCCATGTTTGCCTGTGGTGATGTTAGTTTTATTAATTGGATTGATTTGATTTGAGACATCCGGTAGTACATTGCAGATCGTTATCTGGGATGCAATGACAACAGAAAAAGTTGCAAAGTGGCCTTCTAATCATGTTGGTGCACCCCGCTGGCTTGAACACTCACCAGTTGAGTCAGCTTTTATTTCCTGTGGAACTGATAGGTCAATTCGGTTCTGGAAGGAGACTGTATAATAAAGGGGAGGAGGCTGAATGCATTTACAGGCACTATTAAAGTTATCATTGATTAGAAGTTAACTCATGGAATTTCACTTTATCATTGTTTAATTTTTGTTATCACTAGCCTTGCCCTACAGAATAGTTAATGCTTTCAACACTTGGAATCATAAGATTACCTGTCTCTACCTATGCGATCTTCTCAAATTTTAGACCGACTCTAACTGTTTCATATTTTCATCAAAGTACCTTAAAGTTGGTTTGGATAAACCTTGACGGGTCATTATGTCTTGGAGCTGGGTATACTCATGGCCTTTCGCTTTAGGATGTTATAAGTCTGTATAATCCGCATCCTAGACTGATGTACCTTATTTCTTTATAAACATTTGCCCCGTGAAACTAATGGGTTGGTCTGCACAAGTTAAAATACATTAGTATCATTTGAAATTTATTTGCATAATGATAATATACTCAATTTATTAAATAATGCATAAGTTTATAGAAACTAGAAAGGTTAGATTTTGAGTTACATCGCGGACTTGATGAAACAGGTTGTGGTTTGCTTACGGTCTCTGGTTTCCTATATAGTTTGTGGTCGAAACCTTTAAACCGTGTGCTTTACAAGCTGGGTATGAAATCCCGCCCACTCAATTTTTCCAGAAAATTTAAATCCACAAGCAATTGTAATTGGATTATTGATATGGGTTACATAGGAAGAATAAAAGAATATTTTTAAAAGGTTTTGAATTTACTTGTATAAGACATGCACTGTTGACAGGTATTACAACGGCCAATTGTAATTACTAGTATTCTATAAAACATCGTCGTATGTTTATCACGACTTCTATCATCAACGTTCATACATGTTGCATCTTCTATCCTATAATTTCTCTGAAACATGTTATATTCTTCATACTTGTGGTAGCTGCTATATTTGTTATGATTACTCGAAATATTTATATTTTATGCTTTGATGTAGTATAAAACAATCGATTCAAAATTTATCATACTTGTTATTATATTTGTTATCGTAATTGTTTTCATAAGAAAAAGACTCTCAGGATATAAACTTTTGATGATAATAAATATGAAGTCATGATTTATATATATATATATATGTATGTATCCTTTCACGGGTACATATGCATTAATAAGAGTAATTGTGTTTAAAATAGAATATTCAATACATCAATGTAACAAGATGATTTAATGTTTAAAAAAGCTAATAAAAGAAATATTGCAATGTGATGATCTTATTTCTATCTATATATTTAGTCTTTAAATATAATTACTTTACTTGATTTAACTTAGTTCTTTTCGAATGATATTTGAGGTATAATTTGCGCATATAGTGTCAAAATGAGCCAAAAGAACAAAAAACAAGAAAATACAACACTGATTGCAAATTACATCGACAAGATATGACAAAACTAGATTTACACGAATAAAATCATCTTGTTTATAGCTTCTTTATAAGGGACTTGGTTTTTACTTTAACATATACAACTTTCATTTTTTACAAGGTAACGCTACTCTTATAAAAGGTTACAAATTTGTTAGATGTTAGTTAGAAGTATACAATAATAGGACATATGTATTTATTATTAGTTCACCAAATAATGTACACTAAATTTTCAAGACTTAAAGCTGAATATCATTCATATTATAAGATTAATCATTTCTAGATGCATGCTTTACACTCATTAAACCATGAAAATTGTAAATAAACAATACACATTGTTGTATAATCAAAATACAATATAAACAAAGTCTTCAAACTTCAAGATCTTTGATAAGCATTTGATCAGTAATTTCTCGTAAGAAATCTTTCCGATGTTGAGCCAAGAATTCTAACCTAGGTCCCATTTAGATTTGAAGTTAGTGAAGTACTCAAAAAATGAACCAAACTCAAGGAACATTTGATGTGATCTCAAGTCAAAGAAAGATCAATTTAAGAAAAGAAAAAAAAAATGAGGAGTGTGTGTGTGTGCGTGTGTAAGAAGATTGACACCAAATATTTATACTAATTCGGATCAGAAAAAACCTACGTCCAGTTGTTAATCTCTTAAACAAGAAGATTAATTTAATCACTAAAATAAAACCACGATACAATCAGATAAGAGAGATAAAGGGTTTAGAGAACACCTTTCTTGAAGACACAAGAGATGAATAACACTTCCTTTGAATCACACAGAGGATGAACAATTTATTTCTCTACCCACATTAAGTTTTTCAAAACCCCTTTTCAAAAACACTCAAACAGTTTCTTTGCAAACACAACATTAAATTTCTAATTCTCAAGAAGGTTATTTTCGAAATTGGTTAGAGCTTTATAAATAGATTTTGAAAACTAGGTCAATAAGTTAAAAAAGCAAGTTCCGAGATAATCAATTATCACTTATGATAATTGATTATTCCATAGCAGTTTCAGAGAACATCAATTATAACTGATAATTGATTATTCACTTAGATAATCAATTATTCCATAGACTTTTTTAAAAACAGAAAAAGATACTTATGATAATCATAAGTGATAATTGATCATCACAATGTATTTCGTAAAAATTAAAACATTCCCAGAATAGTTAAGTACTAGCTATTGTTTTATGAAATTCTAAGCTAACTTAAACATAGTAAATATCAACTATAACTTATTACAAAAAGCTTTAAACAATAATAGACAAGTCTTCCAATATTTGCTTGAAGTTCCCTATAGGTGACATCATGATCAAAATCTTGCAACAACATACATCTTATTTTGCCAACAATCTCTCTCTTTCTCTTTTTTATGATGATCAACATTTGCGTTTAAAGTGTGTAATATCCTGCATCTTACAATCTTTTACATAGAACACATTAATAAAATTGTTGAATTAATTTACTTTAAACTATTCTCCCCTTTTTTATCATTAGCCAAAAAGAGCATATGAGAGAATCTCTCCCTGAATCAAAGAACATACAAAATGAGAAGAACACGTGACATATAGACTCCCCTTAGAATTTACAATTTAAATGATAAAAAGAGCAGTACAATAGCAAGTAAATAATTCAAAAAAATAATAATACAAGAAGCTCGCCCGTAAAAGTCTTCACTCATATCATTGTCATCATTGACTCCAAAATGCTTATAAAATATATCCTCTAGATTGGAAACTCTAGCATCTATACCCTAAAAAGACCAACCACTTCTTCATGACGGGCGCCTGAAAGAATAAGCAATTCTTCTATCCTTTTATTCATGTTTGAGATGTTTTCTTCCAAGGAGGAGGATCCAACAACACCACTTGAAGAGCCAACATGAACATGAACAGCATGTACAAGAGCAGGAGCAGGGACTTCGTCATCATTGTCATATTGGGGCACTTCATCTATGTGAATACATTGATCTCGAAAGAGAACAAACTTCATCTGTTTTAGTGAACCATCAAAAATTTCATTTGCATCACTAATCATTTGAACTTGTTTACCAATTGTGTTCACACCTTTATATTCATAGATCCTAGAGATGAGTAGTGAGTATGGGAGAGCATATGCAAGAAAGCACTTTGCTTTGAGCATTGTATCAATGATCAGGCTTGACCAGTCAATAAAAATATGGTTTAACAATTCATAAATGATAAAGAGATCTGCTTAAGTGCATTAAGCGTGAATTTTGCCACGGGGACACAATATCCAAACAATTAGATACTGAATGAGTCACTCATCTACTTAGAGTGCACCTACCAGTAATTTTTTTCTTACAACCTGCTAGGGATTTCTTAGAAATAATATGCTAGAATCCTGTTGAACCCATTAATGCCAGTCAGAATTGGTATAACATCTTCATTGTTAGGAAATTTCGCTACGTTTTCCTAAATATAATTGTCAGGAATAATATAGATGCCTTTGACTTTGTTGAAGGCTACTCCATCCCTGTATTTGAAATTATAGTAAAATACTCTTACTAAGTTTCCATTTCTGCAAAGTACTTGATGCCCTGTTCTGCAATAAGAGTTGGGTAATGAAAACCATGAGCAATGAGCCATTGAGAATTGATGAATTTTGGTGTAACTAAAGGTTTGTCTTTCCATATATTGAGAAACTATGATCTCCTTTCGTCATTGGAAATTCATCCTTCAATAGAGGCATTTCTTGGTAGAGGTTGAGTGGAGAGATGAGCACTCCTTCTTCTGGTTGGGATCTTTCTGCATGATGAATCAGACATTGAATAGGAAGTGGAGAAAGGGGACGAAAATGTTAGAGATTGAAGAGCTAGAAGGGTGTCTAGAATTCAGACAAGAGGGATGAGTGATAACTAAGAAATTTATGAGTGAACATACGAATTCTAAGGCCAATATTTATAACTAGAGGGTTTCCAACGGTTACACTGCAGATTTTAATGCAAATCTAGTTGTTACAATGACTAGTTTTCAAAAGTTATCATCCTACATAGCCTGATAATCGATTATTTTAAGGTGATAATTGATTTTCGTTTCAAAATTTGAGAATAATAGATTATCACATTGTGTTTTGTAAAAGTAAAAAACATCCCCTAAGAGTGGTTAAGTGCTAGTTGTTGTTTTATGAAATTCTAAACTAACTTAAATACTAGATATCAATTATAACTTATTACAAGAGGCTTAATCAGGAGGAGACAATTCTTCAAATATTTACTTGAAGTTCCTCGTAGGTGACATCATCATCAAAATCTTGCAACAATATACATCTTGTTTTGCCAATAATATATATATATATATATATATATATATATATATATATATATACATATGACATAATAGAATGACGTTATAATGAAATCAATATAAACAATTTTACAATTGAAGGAAATATATATTTAATTACTGCACTTTATACCCAGACTTACTAAACGGTTTCCATAACTAAAGTCGTAATTTACCTCTAACAGGTTTTTAATCAAATTAAGATTTAATGTTATGAATAATTTTTTTTAGTTTTTCAAAAAGAGATTATCAAGTATTTATGAACTAAGAAAAAAATAAGAACATTTTAGCCGTTGTATTTCTTTAAAATCGTAGTTACTCTATAAATATAAAAAAGAGGCAAGTCTCGTAGACAATTTGCTGGTTCTTGGTTTAGCTCTTATTTCTTGTAGGCTACTATATTCGAATAATTTCTTATCAAGCTTATATAGCTGTTGAATGTCATGTAAATTATCATTTTAGCCACAGAAACTTATAGACCTATAAACCTTAGATTACTCAGAAATCCGAAAAAAAAAAATTCTTCGTCACTTTTAGAATAAAAGTTTTCAAGAATTTTCTGTGTTCAAAACAAAGCATTGAAACCCAAAAAATCCTAAAATATATTACACAGCATGTCAGATTGTGTAAGAGTGTTTCCAAAAGAAAAGACAGAAACATGGTAATAAAATACACATGAAATGCATATTATCGAGTCTAACAAAAAATCCAGATCATTTATTGACTTCAGTTTATATATATATAAGAAAAACAAAAAAAATTACAATAGCAATTTCCAAGGATCACTTAATAATCACAACAATTTGCAAAGAAAAAAGCTTAAAGAAGACTCAGATTGGCATGTTGATAGATAATGCTTTATATACCAAGTAAATTTGTCAAACCAAAAATAATTACAACTACGAACATCCCTAGCTTCAGAGAACTAAATCTGAAAAAGAGACTCTGCTTGGATAAATTTGGCTAAGAGCACATAAGAAAAGAAAAAAACTAGCGTACCCTAGTGCCAAATGTTCCTTGCATATGCTAAGGTTAAGTAACTTACACTTGAAACTGTTATTGGGTTCAACCTTGTGACCACCATACCATTTCCATAAGGACAGGTGGTTTGCAAAACTTCTTATTTAATTTATCTAAAAAAACTTAAGTCAATTTATGTTTAAGTAGTTTTAGCTTAATAGATAAATTTATCTATTTTTCTTCTCTTATTATAAGTAAAAATGGAAAAATCTATCTAAACATAACTCAATAATCTCAAAATAGTAACCACACAAATTCTGTCACAGGTATATCAGAAAACGCAAAGGCACTTGTATATACGATCATAATATGTTCGAATGACTGACCGCAGGACCATCCTTTGCCTCTGGTAGCTACATCTGATTGATCTTCAAACCCTGTTAGACAAGCAGAAGATTAAGTTCAGAAACCGTGTAAAATAAAGAGCAAAGCATCTAAATTCTAAATAACATATCAGCACCTCAAATAGCTTTATTATTGTATCAGTACTTCCGGTGGCAACAAACCTTCCTTCAGTACTAAAACTAAGCACACCTGGAACTATTCTAGAAACTAAGCCGATCAGTCCAAAACAACGGGGAAATGTATAAACTATCAAAGAATATTACACATTTTGTGCTCCGAAAGGAATCTTGTTTCATGATTCGAAAAGCTTTTCGAGGAACTTTCATGTCAGATGCAGTGCTGCCGTAAACAAAACGCAATTTTCAAGAGAGCAAGTGATATTGTCACCGATTTCAAGTAATTAGCTTCTTCGCAATCCAATGAATGAACTTCCAAGTCTTGCTCCACTCAAGTCAAAACTCGATTTTTATGTCATTCATCGACTCAAATTCATCCCACCAAAATCAAAGTTCCAACCAACACCATACGCAAAGATCAGACCACTAAACCAGAGACTCCATGAATGACCTCACGTTCTTCACATCTTCATCCCTTTCAGCAAACTTCTGCGGTTTAAAAAGTTTCCACAGTCCAGGGGGATGCTTCATCTTAACTTGAACACCACACCCAGAAAACCTTCCATAGATCTTTTCACACTCCGGGTATGGCTTCACATAAAGATTATAGAACCTAAGCCTAGAAGGCATAACCAAATCCTTCAACCCAATCTCAAACCCAATGGCACCCTTCCCCCTCAAACACTCCACCACACTGTACCTGGCCACAATCTGCTTCTCAAAATTCACACCCAAGTATTTAGGCACCTCAGCCAAACACTCCACACTACACTTCATCCTCTGCACCAGAAACTCAACCTTCCTCTCAATATCCCCAACCTCGTAACAAATCACCCGAGGCTCCTTCCAGATAATCTTCAGAGCATCCCTTCGAGTCAAACCATACCCACACAAACAATCCACTCTTAATTTCACCTCAAAACACGCTCTCATCAGACCCGAATCAATAACCCTCTCTTTGATACTTTCCCTGCATTTCAAACTCTCTATCAGCCTCAAACACCGCGTAAGCTCTCCAATTTCCATCCCCAGAATCCTCGGGTCCCGCGAGATCTCTCTCCTCATCTCACGATTGGAAAACCCTAGCTCCTTGATTTCCCGAAACAACGGCCTCAGCCTCTGCTCAACACCGAGCGCCAAAACCCTAGGAAAGGAACGGACAACGAGATCAATCTCGTCCCGCGGAATTCCGAACTCCGCAAGAAAATCTATCACGCTCGCGATTTCGTTCTCGCTCGTGACGACCACGTCGGGGAACCCTTCCAGAACGCTAGCCACGGTGGCGTCGGAAAACGCGAAATCGGTTTTGAGCGCGTTGAGTTTGGGGGAGAGGTGGAGCGGGTCGAGGTGTAACTTTGTGGAAGAGAGGAAGAGGTTGAGGAGGGTGGAAGGGGAGAGTGTGGGGAAGCGCGTTTGGAGTTGGGGGAGACGGGATTGGAGGGCGTCGTGGAAGGAATGGTGGAGGAGGGAAGGATTGGTAGTGAGGAGGGAAACGATGTCGTTTTGGGGGATGCGGAGGGAGAAGAGTGTGGTGAGCGAATGGTGGAGTTGAGGGAGAGGAGAGTGGAGAATGGAAGGGTTGCGAGAGAGGAAGAAGGAGACGAGGGAAGGAGGGAAACCGTACTTCTGGAATAGATTCGCCACCGCGATTTTTTTTCTGTAGTGGGAGAAAGCGGAAGTGCTTCCGAGGAAACGCGCGTTTGCATATTTCGCGCCCAACGTCATTCTATGTGCTGCCAAAAGCTCTGTCTGTGCCCTCAAAGCGTGTTTTGTCCTCGTTAAGGTTGTCCAGAGTGACCAGGCATAGGTCGCTTGTGTGTTTTAGTTGAGCTGCGAAAGCCGGTGATCCCTAAAATTAATATTATGGGTATATTCGATTAAACCAACTTATAATTTTCGAGTTAATAAATTCATTAAAAAGTGCATCTATAAATTAATTAATGAATTAGTCTGTAAATATAAAGTATAAAAGAATGTATTATTATGTAATTGTAATTTTAAACTATTAAATTTAGAGGTAGGTTATTTTACGAAAAAAAAATCACGTTGCTTAAATGTGATAAGTTGTGTCAAATACAAAAAAGTTGTATAAAAAAATATACTTGATGTTGTATGAAGAGCTATCAATGTATTTATGTGCTTATATGTAGACAAACGCGAGACAGAATATCTCGACGTTTATATAAAGAATATCCCGTGAAAAAAAAAATGTTGAGGATGACTGTGATGAAGCTCTTGTGGTTGTGTTTTCAAAAAATCCTTAATCTTTTACTTTGTGAACAAGAACACTATTGTATTCAATAGCAACTTAAAAGAGTGTTTATTGTCTTATGTTCATCCTAAGACATTATTTTATTTTATTTTTAGAAAAATTGTGATCTTTATATCAATCCGTTTATGTAAACAAAGTGTTTAATTAGGTGTGGTTTGGTTTAAAGAATACTCAAATGTTTAGTTAAAAATATTATGTTGTAAATAATATTCAATTTTATCGATACATAGTTGTATTATAAAATATACTTAAGTGACAACATTAAATAAAAGTAGTTGTGGGTTGTGTTTTAAATGTAAGTAGGAGTAGGGATGGCAATAGGTGGGGCGGGGGACGAGTTTCACTATCTCATACCTATCTCCGTAAAAAAAATTTATCCTCATCCCCATACCCAAACCCAACAGGTATAAAACTTTTGTCTCATTCCCATCCCCACCGGGTAACGAGTATAATCTCGTACTCATATCCGTACCCGTTTTCTTACTACTTTAGTATTAATTTTAATTAATTTTTTATAAAATAATAAAAAATTACGGTAAAGAAAACATAATGTTATCAAATATTCAATATTAGGAGTATGGTTGTTTCTTCGATATCAAATACTTTGAAATAAATTATAATTGTTTACATTTTAGATTATAATACCAAATAAAATTTAATGAGAACCAAAATATTTATCAAAATTTGCAAACATTAATGAAACCTAGTTGATAAAATTTAAAAATATTTTAAAAAAATATAAAAGGAACAAATATTTTTAAAAAAATATTTAAATTAAAATATATTTTAAATGTTTGTTTACTTCAATTTTTTAAATTATAATGAATCTATTTTTTATACACTAATAAAAGTTATAATACACCACTTGATCAAAACGACGCAAAGAACAAATAATAAACATAATAATAAAATTTTAACATAGATCTTGTATCTTTTGAACCACAATATATGTTGGATGGTGGTAAAACAATATTCATGACAATTACATTAAATTTTTATATTGTAGTAAATAAAAATTATTTATACAATTATAGTGAAAAAATTAAAGTATGATTGTAATGAGTTAGAAAATAAAAAATAATTAGATAAAATTTATCGAAATAGTATTCTACATGATGAAAATAAACAAAAAATAAAAATATTAACAAATTAACAAATATGTGTCTTATAAACAATTTGGAGACTATTGGAAGGAATCACACAAAGGAAAACAAATGTATAATTAAGGGTATGATAAGATGAAAAATATCTTAGAGATCTAAGAAAACTTTTCAAATATCAACATATATACTCAATGGTTGATAAAAAATGACGCAAAGAACAAATAATAAACATAATAAAATTTTATCATAGATCTTGTATATTTTAAACTCCAATATATGTTGGATGGTGATAAAAAAATATTCATGGCAATTACATTAAATTTTTATATTGTAGTAAATAAAAATTATTTATACAGTTATAGTGAAAAAAGTAAAGTATGATTGTAATGAGTTAGAAAATAAAAAATAATTAGATGAAATTTATTGAAATAGTATTCTACATGATGAAAATAAACAAAAATAAAAATATTAACAAATTAACAAATTTGTGTCTTATAAACAATTTGGAAACTATTGGAAGGAATTGCACATAGAAAAACAAATGTATAATTAAAGGTATGATAAGACGAAAAATATCTTAGAGATCTAAGAAAACTTTTCAAATATCAACATATATATTCAATGGTTGAGAAATAACAAAAATTGTTTTAGCGAAATAAAAGAGTTCATCAAGTGAAACAAAAATTAATAATAATAAGTAAAGAATTTTTTTTATATTACCTAGTAAATGAAATGTTTATACTATTAAAAACTTAAATTGAGAGTATTAAACATTCTCATTTGAAAGGAAAATATACAATAAATCAAAATTTAAAAAATAATAGAAATATCCAAATGTTAGACATTTTTTTTTTTAATTGACATACATCATTTTAACATAATTACATAAAGGTTATGATAAGATAAAATATATATTGAAGATGCGAATGAGTTTTATAAAAAACTAAATATTTAGAAGAAATAAAAAATAGAAAGAATATATATATATATATAGGTTACTTAATTAATTGTGAATATTTTAATAATTTAAACGAGGATGGAGATATGGCGGGGACGGGTATTATGGCGGGATATATTCATTCACATCCCCATCCCCATCCCCATACCCAATAAAAAAATCGGAGATTCCCCATACCCATACCCATATCCAGTCGATGCGGGGATTCCCCGTCAAAATGGGAACGAGTTCGGGCAATACCCACGGGAACGGGTTTATTTGTCATCTCTAAGTAGGAGTAGTTGGATCTAAATAATATTTGATGTTTAAACATAAATAGTTAAGTCTAAATAAATTTTGTTCGGTATCCTAAACCAATAGTTTGCTAGTGAAACTTGATTGAGTTGACAATAATTGGATGTAGTCTGGCTTGTAAAATGCCTTGCATAAATTTATTTAAAATCTTACATTAGGGTTTTACTTTCTTCCTTCGTTCATTTGTTCTTCAGACATCAACAATCCAAACACACCACAGACCACATAGAACCCGTCTTCCCACAAACATAACACATTAGACAGTCACAAATTACAACCCACACAACATCACACAACTCGCAAGCTACCATGACCACACACAACCAAGTCGTGAGCGATCATCATCACGCAAGATTGAAAGGAGACGTGCGACCACCACCATGCGAGATTGAGAGGAGGCAAGCAACCACAACCATGCGAGATCCAAAGGAGGCACACAAGACCATCGTCACGCGAGATTAAAAGGAGGCGCATGACCACCACCACGTGAGATCGAGAGGAGGTGCAGTGACCACCCCCACAGGAGATCGAGGGAGGCACACAACCACCACCACGAGAGATCGAGAGGAGGCGAGCAACACCACGTTATATGACGCAAGAGAGAATGAAATAAGGAAAGCAGTCTCTAAAGCGACAAGGTGAGCCACATTCAGCTTTGATTAAAATGTTTGGATGCCCTAAATGTTGTAGATTGGGATTTTTTGTTGGTTTGAGATTTTTGTAGATTTTGATTTTTGTGGTTTGAACTGGACTCCCATTGCAAATATGAAGATGATGATAATCAGAAAGAAAGGAAATTCTAAATGGATTATGATAAGGATGGATGGTAACGAAGATGATGGGTGAGTTAGTGAGAGGATGAAGAACAAGCGGGCCAACCCTCCAACTTGGCTAGCGACGGGACGAGTTCAATGTTCCAATATGTTTTCTTATATCGGATTAGTCCGATTCGGTCCGATTTTAATAGATCATAAGTGGGGTGAGCCTAAAGGGCGGGACTAACTCGTTTTGGCACTCCTAATATGAACTAGTGAAAATACATGCATTACATATGGGTGTACTCACTTTCTTTTAACTAGCGTGAACATAGGCGTTATCACACCTGTATATGTACATTTTTTAAATATGCATGATATTATAGAAAATATGTAGAGGTAACTGATTAATTTTTAAAAATTTAACAAATAACTATATTTTAAAAAACGATCTTAAAGGATAAAATTAATAAACAATTATTTATTAAATGGTAAGCTTGAAAAAAAAGTGTACAACATAAAATCATTCCTCTGTATATAGTATAAAAGTATAGATAAAGGACAGGAAAATAAAAAAAAAAAGAAAAAAAATTAAGAAACATTCGAAAATGGAATTACAAGAATCAGAAAAGACAATTTATAAAACTAAAGAAATGAATTCCTTCCATTTGATTATAACACATATATGTTATACATAAACTATCATTAATTGTATACATAAACCTAAATATGAGTTTTAATTAGATTCATAAGATCAATTAAAATAATTCAAGTTAAAACAAGAAATATCAAATCTACTTAAATTCCCATACAAAAATACAATAAATCAATCTCAATTTCTAAAAAAAAAATAAAAAGTCATATATACAAAGAAAATATAATAAAAGAAAAAAGTTATCATATTAACCGAAATTACAAACAAAAAATGTTATGTACATGAAATTTAATTTATTATCACTAAAATAATTATTTAAAAAATAAAATTAAATATATAAAAATGTTTTTAGTATACAATATATAATCAAAATCATCGATCTCAAATTTAAATAAATAGCTGAAAAGATTAAAATTGAAATTTTGAAATACATTAAAAGTTATTATGCACGAATACGATACATGTACATCGGATACGACACGTATTTGATATGTCGATACATTTATTCTAAAAATATTAAGATACGATACATAATATATGCATATTAAAAAATGTACAATAATTCTTAAAAATAAGATAAATATGTGATTTGTTATTGTATGAATATGAATTTGAATTATATGTATTCAAAATGTTAGGATACGATACGTAATATATGTCTATTAAAAAATGTAAAATAATTTAAAAAAAAAAGATAAATATGTGATGGTTATTGTATGAGTCTGAACTTGGATCATATGTATTAAAGCTGTTAAAATAGAAAAATAAAAATTATTGTCATTATAAAAATATTACTGTTGTATAAATTAGATTAATGATAATATTAGTAAAGTATCCTAAAATATCACATAAACCAAATTAAAATATTAGTGTAATGGATCATAGATCAAAAGTAATCCATTGAATGAATGGAACATGATTGAATAAGTTTCTAAATGATTAAGGAAATTTATGAAAAGAACATATTAATCTTTTATTCAATTTTACTAAACAAATTCAAAATGATTGAATATATTTCTTCTTCACAAACCATTTTAAAACTGAAATTAGAAAGAAGCTCACTTATATTCCTATAAAAGACTAATCAAGGTGTTGTATAGAAAATGTTTAAAACACCTTTTTGAAAAAAAAAGTTACACCTAATTTAAATTGTTTTTATTTTCGTAAAACAATTACTAAAAATTATTACTATTATCTATACAGATTTTTTTTGAATTCTTCTTTTTCGTGTGTGTGTGTTTATATATATATATATATATATATATATATATATATATATATATATATATATATATTTTTTTTTTTTTATTATTTTTTTTTTTATTTTTATAAAAATAATAAAAAATATTTTTTTTTATATCTATATATATTTTTTTTTTATTTTTTTTTTTTTTTTGTGTGTGTATATATATATATATATATATATATATATATATATATATATATATATATATATGAATTTTGTTTTTTAAATGATTATTTTAAATTAAAATAATAATATTTTTTTAATTCTTTAAATGATTATTTTATTCGTTTAAATTATTATATATTTAAATTCAGTTATTTTTTTAAAATTAAATTAATGATTTATAATAAAAAAAGACACTCATATATACATATATTTCCCCTAGTTATTATTATTATTATTATTATAATATAGAAACAGTCCTATTTATTTATTATGTAAAGAAACAATTCAATTAAGTCATTTAATATACAAAGGGAATACAATGAATAACTGGACAGTCAAAAAGAACTATTGAGGGTACTATCCAAAATCTTAAAATTACAACTATAGAATAAATTTGGCAAAGATATTTACAAAAAAAAATAAGGCTTAATAAATGCAATCTTATAATAACAGGGTGTAACGTTCAAAGCACCACATAACAAAATTATAGAAAAGAAAAATCCTTTACACTTAGAATATAGTTTTTCTATAACAGGAAGTATAATTTACAATTAACAAATATGTAACCTTGTAAGAAAAATAACATTGAAGAAAATAATAACAAAATTAAAATTCCAATATCTTCTTTCTACCCTCTTTGTGTTTTCTCTGATCAGATTCTGGAGAACTCACTCTTCACTCTTTACCCCTCCTGGTTTGTTTTCTTTAACCCATTTCCAGTGTTGCACTATATGCATTTTTTTTTTTCCAATTTTTGTCTTGTGACAGTGATATCAGTGATACACATTTTATTTATTTATTCTATTTTGCATGAACGAAAATAATCACAAATCCCAAAACCTCTTTCTCTATTCTTTAAATATTCACACACTTTCTCCTGTCTCTCAGGTTTGGGAAGATTAAAATTTGAAGCGAAAAAAGTTTGATTCTTTTTTAGTGGGGTAGTGCGTTTTGTTTTGTTTAACAATTTTTGAAGAAGAGGGGGAAAATGAGGTGGGAAAAGGTAAAGGGAACAGGAGGAGAAGGACCAGGGAGGAGGTGGGGCCACACGTGTAACGCTGTTAGAGATGGCAGACTTCTTTATCTCTTCGGTGGTTACGGCAAATTTAACTGTCAGACCAACCAAGTTCACGTATTCGACACTCGTAAGTTTCACAATCTTTCTCTTTTCTTGTGTCTGAGTATTTTTGTTTTTGTTTCTTTAAATCTTGACATGGCTTTTAGTTTTAAGATTGATTTTTTTTCTTAACTTTGTTTGCATTGTCATTTTCTGCTTGTTACTGTTCACTAAGCATGGTTAGTTTTTTATTTGTTCAGTTCTTTCATCTTTTAATTTTTGATATGGGTGGGGTCCCTTGTTCTTCCTGAATCTTTATGATCAGATGCGTTCACTATTTTGGGACATCCTATATCTTTTAAGTTAGGTGCATTGTTTATTATAATTTGTTTTGAGTGGGTTGTAAATTAATGTGTTGAATGATGCAGTAAATTTTGTTTTGTGCTTCCTTGGTTGTTTGCATTATTTTTGAAGTGTTTCTATTCATTTATTCTGTTATCTGCAGCTATTTTATGGCTGATGTTGGTGATTTGCAGTGAGACAGAGTTGGAGTGAACCAGCAGTTAAAGGGACCCCACCTACTCCTAGGGACAGCCATAGTTGCTCGGTTGTTGGTGATAGTCTTTTTGTGTTTGGGGGTACAGATGGGACCAGGCTGCTGAATGATTTGCATATTCTAGACACTTGTGAGTCATTATTCTGAAATTTTTAATGTGGGAAGGGAATGTTATTGGACTAATTTTTACACCATAGTTATGATATAATACATTTGGAAGAGTTTAGGGTGATCTAATTATGTACACCCTGTAGTGTACAGTAATTGTTTAACTTCATGGCACTCACTGTTGTTAAACTATCTCAGCTTCACATACATGGATTTTTCCAACTGTGAGAGGGGAAGCACCAGAGGCACGGGAGGGTCATGCTGCTGCAGTTATTGGCAAACGACTGTATGTGTTTGGTGGTTGTGGGAGATCTGCAAATAATACTAATGATGTGTACTACAATGACCTTTACATATTAAATACAGGTGACTTTTCTTTATCACACACTACCATTTGTTTATCTAACTAATTCACTTCTCAATTTTTACCCTTCACATTCATGAGACCTCACACAATCACATAGGTTGATATAGTGTGACAAAATTGTTAAGGATTTCTTAATTTATATTCTAACACATGGTGGAACTTGGAATTGTTACACTTTTTGTCTTGATTCTAAAGTTCATTATAATTTTAGTTGTGAATAGTTGATCTACTATTTACTATGTTCTATATAATTCCATTTGCATTAGTAATTTGCAGTTTTTTATTAATGGATAAGATGAGAATTATACTTATGATTTCTTTTCATCTTATTCACCTGTAGAAACATATACATGGCACCGTGCTACAACATCAGGCACTCCACCATCTCCTAGAGATAGCCACACTTGCTCATCTTGGAAAAACAAAATTATTGTGATCGGTGGTGAAGATGAACAAGATTATTATCTGTCTGATGTTCATGTCCTAGATACTGGTATTTTCGTATCCTTTTATATAATTGTTATACTTTACACTTATTGAATATTTGTGCAAGAAAGGGAGTATTTAGCGGAGTATAATTTACTAGCCTCTTCTGTAAATGCAGATACTCTTACCTGGAGCAAAATGTGTATGTCTAGCCAACCATTGCCACCTCGAGCTGGTCATTGTACAGTTTCTTTGGGCAACAGCTTGTTTGTTTTTGGGGGCTTTACAGAAGCTCAATGCCTATACAACGACCTGCATATGCTTGATATTGGTATGTCTAATATAGATACTTGTGTCTAAGTCTTATAAACACTTAAACAGGAGCTCAAACTTTTTTACAGTACTAGTTTGTAGTAAATATTTACTGTTTGTTCATGTTTTAAATTTGTGCCCTTGTTTTTCATTCCTAATTGGAAACAGAGACTGGTGTGTGGACGAAGGTGGCAACTACACCTACTGGTCCTTCTGCTAGATTTTCTGTAGCTGGTGACTGTTTAGATCCACATGTGGGTGGTGTTCTTCTGTTTTTGGGAGGTTGTAATAGAAGTCTGGAGGCCCTGGATGATATGTATTACCTATACACAGGTTGAGCAAAGAATAAATTTTTTCCTGTTAAATATACTGAGGAACATTTTGATTATAGAATTTCTACAAATTAAGAAGTTTGTGACAGAAATGTGTTTCTAATATATTTCTGACTTTTTAGGGATTACACAGGAAAGAGAACTCAGACCAGAGAAGTTATCCTTAAGGAAGCAGTTGAAGCTGAAATGTCAAGAGCAGAATCTCAGTCTTGTCCAAAACCCAGTTCTGTGTGGATATGGAGTGGATGCTGGCAGTAATCATCCCATGACAATCTTGAACTATAGCCAACAAAGTGAGAACCTGCTTTTATATGAACTTCCTGAGGAATATAACAAAATCTTTTGTTTTTCCTTGAAGTGATATGTGTTTCCTGCATTCTTTGTATATTGGATTTTGGAAGTCCCTCCTGTGTATATCACTACTCATACTACATGCTATCTTGGTAATGTATTTTTTTGGTCTTTTGCCATTTTTTGAGTTGATAATGAGAAGGTAGTGAGGATTAGTGTTCTTAGCTGCACTCCTAAATAGAGTTAGTTTCTCTGACGAGTTTGTGTGTTTCTTCTGAGATGGCAAGTTGATATTTTGTAAAGTACTTTAAGTTCCAAAAAAGGAAAATTGTGGTCTTTGGTTATGGGCCTGGATTAAAAGAATGAAAAATGATGTTTGGTTATTCCGTTGAAAGTGTGAATCTAAGTATCCAGCATCATGTTTACAGGTAAACTAAATATCCCAGTAAGGCAACCCATGCCTCCTGGAAAGAGAATGTTTCATGCCAAAGTTACGGAAAAAATCTCAGCAGGATACACTATTGAAACTGTTATTGATGGAAAGCCACTTCATGGAATTCTGTTTTCAAACAAGCCAAACATTCAAAGTCCAGTTGCTAACACTTCTTCCAATAGGTATGTCCTCTTTACAATTTTTCTCCACCCTGAATCTCCCTTTTGAAAAAGTTGGTTTTAGCATAGTGTGCTTGATTCTCAAAACAGGAAAAGGACTGCTGGTGAAATTGAAAATGTTGCTTTAAATGACATGCTTATGCAATCAGACAATGTAACAACTTCTACAGTGCTCAGGCAAGAGAAAATGGAAAATCAATCGGAATTACGGGGAGAGAGTTCAGAATTTCTTGAACCCCATAAAGAAGCAGATACTATTGCTGCGTCAAGTATCCCAACAACTGCTGCGGAATCCTTAAAGGTCAACTATTTTTTGTTTTTACTTCTGTTGAATAGAATTCTATGTGGGCCAGATTAGTGGCACTAAAAATTTATTCAGAGGCACCAACAGGGAATAATTAAAAATTTAAAACTGACAGTTTCGGTTTTGTTATGGGAAGGAAGTTAACTATAAATGTGATCTTATATACACAGTTATAGATTCTGTTTGCAAGGTGAAGTTTATGACAGTACTAGATTTTTCAATTGGTGAATAAAATTTTCATGTGTACAGTGCTTGGTTTGCCATAGGTGTTTTGCCTGTGGGCACTATGCCCATAGATTCATGGGACTTTCACATGATTGTTAGTGGTGTACCCCCAGCCTCTGTGTGCATGCAAGAAAAGCTATGGATTGCCACTAAATATTAACCTTTTTTGTTTCCTATTTGTTATGGGTTGAATCCTGAAATCCTTTTCTATAACCTTTCCTGAGATATAGTTGGTCATAATCTATTTTGTTCAATACCTTGGTGGATGTCTGTACCAACACTAGTGTTTTTTCCTTTTTTACTGTATGTTAAATTATGTTCAATTCTAGATAATGATCTCCCAAGATAAACATTCTTAGAGTTTCTACACAAGGGAGACTATTACCTTGGCTTTAGTGGTGGATGTGAATGAAAATTCACCTACCAGTTAATGCCCTGGGAATGTAACGTGAGTCTTTGATGAGGTTTCTTTCTTACATGCACATCCATAAATATCCTGCAGGATTCTGTCAACCCAGAACCTGAAGCTGTTTCTTTGAATCAAAATGATAATGAGAAAAATGACTCACCAAAACCCTTAATTGAGAGCTTGAAAAACGATGGATCCAATAATGAGACAAGTTCCAAAGATGAAATGCAAATTGGAGAGGACATAAATGTGCCAGTTTCCAATTGTGAAATTTCAGGACAAACGAGTGATGCGCCAAACTCTAATGCTGATGTCCTGAAACCTGCAGCAGCTGAGAGTTCTGTTTCTCCACCAAATCAAGGTATGGAACTATGGAGAGAAGTTAGTGAAGATTCTCTGGCTTGACCTTTTTTGTCTTTCGCATGTCGTTGCATAAAATAGCATCTCCTTTTCATTTCATATGCATTTTCATGCAAGTTTGAGTTAAAACTGAATTCACTTGTTAAGTTGTTTCAATCCCCCTCACCCTACAAAAATGAAAGAAAAAAACCTCTGGAATTTTGTCTTTTGCATTTCTTTGAATGAAATGGCATTTCCTTTTTATCTCACATATGGCAACATTTTCAAGTGAGTTTGAGTTAAACCTAAATATTCCTATTGATCAGTTGCTTCTATCTCCCTCCCACTACAAAAAAGAAAGAAAAAATGAACCTCTGTCCCAATATGCTTTTGGGATAAAAGAGATTTAGTTTTATAAATGGATAGGGAGGGAGATCATCAATCATGGCGTTTTTGCCTATACAACTACCTCTTATTAAAAGAAGTCATCATGTTTGCACTTGAAAGCAACATGAATGATTAACCTTTTGTTTTATTCAAATTTCTGTTTAAACGTAAAGGCAATCATGAAAGTATCAGAGATAATATATATTTGAGCATCAGACAGATGTCTTTATAATGTTAAATGAACACTTGTAATGCAGAAAACTTCAAAATATGGAGTAAAATTTCCTTTGTTAAAAAAAATCCATCCATTTCCCTGAAAACATGTTTACTGTCAGAGTACATGTGAACTCACAGTTGATTCCAGTATCAGTTTTTAATCAAATTACCAGGATTAAATTTTTAATATATTAAAATTTAAGAGATTCTATTAAAACAAATTGTAAGAAATTTAGTCAATATGAAATCTATTTGATGCTACTACTACTTATTTGAGGAGCACTTAACTTTGTTACTGATGGTAAGAAATCTCAATTACCTCATTGTTGCAGCACTGTGTTGTTACTAATCTTGTTTTATAGTCTTGTTTACAGGATACCACATTTAAACTCTTGCAATAGATAGACTTACCTGATATGACATGGTTTTTGAATTAAGATTTTCAAACAATTAATGCATAGTTATCACTTCATTTAAACTTTATTGTATAACATATTGTGAGTTTGAGCACAGTTCTTGGTATATGAATACAGGTGTGACATATTGTTATTTTCCTATGAATACAGGTGTGACATATTGTTATTTTCCTATGAATACAGGTGTGACAGATGATTGCACAACTCCAAGGACAGAAGGTCAAAGTGAACAAGAAAAATTAACTTGAATTCTGGCATTTTACATTCCTTTTATGAAGGTTGCAGCAGATGCACATAACAGTTTAATAGAGACAAACGTGCTAACTGGTGGGATATACTGTTACCTAGACAACATATCTTGATCTTAAATTGTTGAGCAAGACCATTTGTTACCTTAGGTATAGATAGTGTTACAAGTTTTTGTCTGTAACTAGTAAGTTTTTGGACATTATAAACTGTTCATTCATTAGGAGAAAAATATTAAGAGGCTGACTATAGTTTCCAACTTCTAATATTTTTTCTTGGCCTGTGGTTATCATCAATAGAGGAATCTTGTTTTCATTTATCTTGTCTTGGTAGCTTTCAGGTGATTTTTGTTTTTCATTTGGTGAGATATCTGTTTGAATTTGCTTGCAAATCACCAATTCAGCTTTACTTGGACTCATGCCTGTATTATGTTTATGAAATGATAGTAACACATTAATTAGTTCATATAATTGAAGTTTTTCATTGGCTAAACTTTTTTTGAGATTTTATAGAGAAAATAAACATAAAAGATGTAATAAACTTTTGAATTCAACTCAGGTAAATTATAAAGTAGATTTTAGAAGATTTTATATAATATAATTTCTGAGATAATTTAGTATAGATTAATTTTAATTTAAAAAACTTATTAAAAACATAAAACATATTTTTTAACTTTAAAAAATTAAATTCACCGGCATAACATATCTTTTGTATTTTGAACAATTTTAACTTTCATAAAATAAATTCAAATTAAATTTTTTTAAACTTGTGTCCATAGGGCTGACACTATAGAATTTAACAGATTTTTTGTTGGAGTCAATGAGGCCAAATTTCAGCATGGGATGAACTTGGATGACTTTCGAACGAATTTCGGTCGAGGACGACGTGACCAAATTTGGGCCAAGGTCGATTTGACAAAATTTCAGTCGAGATCGACTTGAGTGGATTCGACTGAATTTCGGCCAAGGCCGATTTTGCCTAATACGACCAAATTTTGGCCAGAGCCGACTTGGCCAAATATGGCCACATTTGGGCCAAGGCCTGATCAGTCAAGTTTCTGTTGACTCCACTAAATTCATCGGTTGGGACCAACTTGACTGAACATGACCAATTTTCGATCACAGCCGACTAAGTTGAATATAGTCAAATTTCGTTCGGGACTTACTCGATCGAATACGGTTAAATTTGGGCTAGTGCCGACTTGACCAAATTTTGGTCATGACCAACTCGACTGAATTTGGCCAAATTTAGGTCAGGACCGACTTGCCTAAATATGACCAAATTTCGGTCACGATCGACTCTGCCGAATACGACCAAATTTAGGCCAGGACCAACTCAGTCAAATTTTGGTTGAGGCCAACACGATCGAATTTTGACCGGAGCTTACTCGATTGAATTCGCCAAATTTCAGTCATGGTCGACTCAGTTGAATATGACCACATTTCGATCGTGACTGACTCATTTGAATACGACCAAATTTCATCTAGATCGTCTCAGCCGAATACGACCAAATTTGGGCTAGGGTCGACTCGGCCAAATATCAATCGGGGCCAACTCGATTGAATTCGACCAAATTTTGACTATAGCCAACTAGGCTAAATACAACCAAATTTTGGTCGCGGTTGTCTCAGCCGAATACGGTCAAATTTTGTCTAGGTCGACACAACCCAATGCAATCAAATTTGGGTCGGGGTGAACTCAACCGAATACTTCCAAATTTTGTCCAGGACCAACTGGGCCAAATTTCGATCGGGACCGACTTGACAGAATTTGGCCTAATTCAGCCAAATTTTGTATAGGGTCACGCCAACTTAATCAAATACGACTAAATTTGGGCTAGTCCGTCCCAACCTTTAGCCTAACCTAACCAAAAATATAAACTAAAAAATTTAGATTGGATATTTTGGATTATCCATTTTGAAAATCTAGATTTAGAGTATGGATATACAATCCATAAAATATATAAAATGTAGATCAGATTGATATTCAAATCCAATAAAATGGATTGGATTTTCAATAAAATGAATATTAAATGGATTGAATCATAGCAAAAATGGATTGGATCATGAAAATTAGATTTTTTACCCATCCTTAGTTTAACTTTTCAGATCATCTTCTGCTTCTTTCCGCTCATTTAAGAGTTCAATAAATATAAATTATTGTTATTATCCTCATAATTTTTTATTTTTATGTGTTAAATAAACATTAACTATTACTTTTACCCTCATATTTTTATTCTTTCACTGTTATATGTATTTAATTTCTTTTTATTAATACATTTTTAACAAGAGTATAATTTAAATTTGTTAGTACAAATTAATGGATACACTAACCATTCTTTTATTAAACTTCTAAAATTTTCAATTAAATTATAAGGTTTAAAGTTTATGAATATAAATTTCAAGGTTTAGTGTTTACGGACGTCGCACATCGCACGTCGCATGTTTCACGTTTCACGTCTCACGTCGCACGTTGCACGTCTCTCACGTCTGTCACGTCTCACATCCCACGTCTTGCATTTCACTGTTATATGTATTTAATATTTTTTTATTAATACATTTTTTAACAAGAGTATAATTTAAATTTGTTAGTACAAAGTTATGGATACATTAACAATTCTTTTATTAAACTTCTAAAATTTTCAATTAAATTGTAAGGTTTAAAGTTTATGAATATAAATTTCAAGGTTTAGTGTTTACGGATGTCGCACGTCGCACGTCGCACGTCTCTCACTTCTCACGTCTCACGTCTATCACATCTCACGTCCTACGTCTCACGTTCTACGTTCCACATGTCACGTCTCACGTCCTACGCATCACGTCTCACGTCCTACGCATCACGTCTCGCGTCCCACGTCCCACGTTTCACCTTCCACGTCCCACGTAGCACGTCTCACATTATTGCACAATAAAATAATGGTGCTTTGGTTTACTGGTTGCAGTATAGCTAAGGTTCTTCTTTGCTGTTTATCCTTTTTCAGATAATAGTTTCTTATTTAGGCGAGTCGGTCCTAACCTAAATTTGGCCAAATTCAGTCGAGTTGGTTATGACCAAAATTTGGTCAAGTCGGCATTTGCCCAAATTTAGCCGTATTCGGTCGACTAAGTTCCGAATGAAATTTGACTATATTCAACTTAGTCGGTTGTGATCGAAAATTGACCATATTCAATCAAGTCGGTCTCGGTCGACGAATTTAGTGGAGTCAATTATTGTTTCCACAAGTATCGCTTGGCGGGACAACCCTTATCGCCAGGCGAAACACGCTTCAATTCTCTACTGGTTTTGTAGCCATCGCTTGGTGGTCAAACACCACCATCAAGCGCTACACCAGTACTTATGCAATACTGGTTTTTCAGCACCCAAAACAAGTAAAAACAAACCATTCACAATATATATATATATATATATATATATATATATATATATATATATATATATATATATATTCCCCCTTTTAAACCATGCTAACATTCAATTCTAACTTATGAATAATGCATGCTCAAACAAATATAAGCAGCAGCACTTTAACGATTTAAGCACATAATCATATGCACCAATGCAATTAATATTGACACACATGCCTTCACCAATAACCAATTCTCCACATGTGACAAACCCAAAGGAACATTCAAGTTGATATAGACTTACTTCATAACCCAATCATGCTTCATTATAAGTTACTTGGAATTATCAAGAGCTTATTCATGTATTTTAAGAACTCCAAAATCAACAACTTGAGTAACGTATATCTCTAACTCTTAACATCTAACTCAAATCTCCACCGTTCAAAGTGAAGAACCACATGTTATGGACAACCTGTCAAAAGGTCACCTAAATCAGACGATTAACGAACCGGAAAATGCAGTTTTACAAAAACTGCATGAACCAGAAAAATTGGTGGCGTCTAGCACCCAGAAGTGAGGAAGGTGGCGCCTGACGGAACTATGCTAGCATAGCCCCGCCAGGCGACTCCTGTTTCGTGAAAAATAATAAAAATAACGTTTTTCGTGAATCAAGGCACCACACATCACTGGTATCGCGCATGGCGGTAACCAACTTGCCGCCAGGCGGTTCCTGCTGTTTCAGGAACCCCAACATTCTTCTCTGTACCTACGAACCTCAATCCATTCAACTCCATACCCCATACCTATACCCATACCCATACTTAGTCAATGCGGGGATTTCCCGTCAAAACGGGGACGGGTTCGGGCAATACCCATGGGGACGGGTTTATTTGCCATCTCTACCACACATCATTGGTATAGCGCCTGGCGGTAACCAACGTGCCGCCAGGTGGTTCTTATTGTTTCAGGAACCCCAACATTCTTCTCTGCACCTGCAAACCTCAATCCATTCAACTCCAACTGTTCTGGTTTCATTCAATTTACAACTCAAAAGGTTGTACTCAATGTTTAGGTTCACTATCCATTCCTAGAACTTCCAATAAGTGAAATTCCATTAACCTTTTTCCCTTAATTTAGTGCCACTATAAAAACCCTCAAATCATCAGCCCTAAATTAGTGTTCATATAGTTTTTCATTAAATTTAAACTTCAACTACATATAATCCCACGAAATCTGATCTCCAACCATTTACCAATCATTATTACTATCTTTTACCCCAACTAGAGTTAACTCAGGAACCCCAAAACACCGAAATTGAACCAATATTAGTTCGCGTCGCTTGGCGGTTGTTCATCACCGTCAGGCAGTTCATCAAAAC
>Ga0214544_1001046_pt1 | contig 55653 bp, 25 predicted proteins | sample CNSS3metaG_FD_160074 | JGI IMG/M metagenome (GOLD analysis project Ga0214544, IMG submission 160074) | Root nodule microbial communities from cowpea collected in UCLA plant growth center, Los Angeles, California, USA - CNSS3 | ecosystem: Host-associated > Plants > Roots > Nodule | place: USA...
TATATAAATAAATATATATATATATATATATATATATATATATATATATATAAAACTGAATGTGTAAAAAAAAAAAAAAAAGTGAAGTCGTCAGGCCCAAGGACGACTTTACTTTTAAAATATACAGAAACCGGCTTCCGAGAGCACGGTTTCGCTTTTTGAAAAAAAAAAAAAGAAACCGGCATGGTGGATGACGACTTCACCTTTAATGTCGTCTTCCACCACGACGACTTGATCCTATTTTGAACAAAAAATTCAAACGACCCTTCTTTACAAATTTTTGGTCAAAGTGACCCTTTTTACAAGAAAGCCTAAAATATTTTTTGAATGTATGCTCATCCTTCCCTACGGGGCAAATACCATCCAAGATTTCAATATCTCAATTCCACAAACCATGGAATTCCGAATCCCAGAAACTTCAACCAACAACACTGCTCACAATTTGAACTGTTCCTGTTTCTTCTGCATCTTGTCTGAAACGGTGCCTTCCGTGAGAAGAACCAGAATAGCTAAATACTTCAAACAAATGTCTCTCAGAAACAACCAAGAACATGTGCTGGTCCTAAGTGGGATTTGGAAAATCGCCATGACTAAACCAAACGACCCTGAATTTCCTTCCCTTGGCATCTTCACATGCATGGCCAAACTCATTAGTAAAGGAGTCACTCATAGAAGTTGGCTTCTTAGGCACCAGAACATTTACATACCCTACTACGCGGCACATATCATTGGTTCCTATACCATGACGAAACCCAAGTTTGCCAAAAAAGCTGTTAAGTCCTCAGTGATTCAGCCTTTGCTTGAGCTTCTTCGGGGTAAGATAAGTTGGGTTGAACAAAGGGTTGCACTCAGAGCAATGGGTCATCTAGCCAGACATAAAGCAACTTTTGAAGCCCTTAAAGCATACGAAGTAGAAATCATAGAAGCAGCCACGAACATAGCTTCCACGTGCCTGAACAAGGTATACGATGATTTTGTTGGGTTGAAAAAAACAGAGAGGTTGAAGTACCATAGGAACCTTTTGACAAGAGGGTTTGGAGGGTTTGAATTGGAAAACAGAAAGGCAGAAGAATGGGCCAGCCAGCTTCAATGTTGGTCTCTCTTTCTCCTACACTGCTTTGCATGCAGAGAAAGATCTCTGAGGCTGATATGTAAAAAGAAATTCTTGAAGAAGTTGTGTGGTATGTGGGGGGGACTATCAAACCCCTCTTCACCTTCTGGAATAGGACTTCTGAAAACCCTGTGTCACACACAAATGGGAAGAGAAAGCATAGCGAGTTTGCAAGAAGTTGTAGAGAGTTTGTGTCACGTGTCAAGATCCTCAGATAAAAGGCAACACATGGCTATTGAAAGTCTTGTTCAACTTCTCACAGACCCAGTTACGAGGTATAAAGTGATAGACACAGCAGCTCCAGCGCTTGCTGATTTGGTTGAATTAAGAGATGTGAAAGGGAAATACAAAGTTGGTAAGAAAATCATGCAGGTTCTCTTGCACGATTTCCACAAGATCAAGGTTCGCGAGTTGAGTTTGAGTAGTGAAAGAACGAGGAGAAGGTTGGAAGAAGTATGGGAAATGAAGGTGGAGAGAGTGAAGAGAGAGAAAGTGACGAGCGTGCAGGAAATGAGAGAAAAAAAAGCTTTGTCACGTGTTCTGAAAGAAGAAGGAAGTGAGAGATTTTTTGGTGGGGAGATTGAAGAGGCTGTGGTGAAATACTCAGAGGCTTTAGATTTGTGCCCATTGAAACTAAGGAAAGAGAGAATGGTGCTTCATGGCAATAGAGCTCAGTGTTATTTGCTTCTTAAAGATGCAGAAGGTGCGATCAGTGATGCCACCAGAGCACTGTGCCTATCAGGTGTTGCGCGTCCTCACAGTAAGAGTTTGTGGAGAAGATCACAGGCTTATGACATGAAAGGGCTTGCTAGGGAGAGCTTGATGGATTGTTTAACGTTCATGAACTCAAAGGGGTTCCAGATGCCATACTATGCAGCACGATTTTTCAACAGGCAAATGAATTCCACTTGGCTCTTTGCTTCAGCTCAGTCAAAGTGGTATAACAAACACCCAGAAATGAAAGAACTCGTTGCGAATTTGGGTCAGAAATCGAGGAGAAAAGTGAAAGGTGAGTACTGATTAAAATTTATCTTGTTTTTCTCTCTTTTTTTTGTGTGAGTAATTTATAATGGTTATCATATTAGATGAGTTATTAGAGACAGAAACAGTGATTGAAGTGGTGAATGGAAGGGCTTAATAAAGTGTTTTGGTGTTTGCATTGTAGGTATGAGTTGGTATATTGATGTAGAGGAAGGTTTGAGTAAAAGAAGAGAGTGCAAATGTAGAAGGGTGAGTGAGGGTAGAAAATTAGTGACTGCAAATGTTAAGAAGCATTAGGTTGGAGGAGATGGAGCATACTTGATGTCTCTTTTACATTGGCATGCCCTGTACTTTTGCCTTCATTCACAAGAAAAAGGGAAAAATATTCTTCTACCAGTACACCTCCTTTAATTGCTTTCGACCATAAATCATTGAATTTTAATTCTCTCCTGTTTTTTCTCTTTTCATTCTCTGTCGTGCCTCCAAATTAAATTAAACTTATGGTCATTAATTTTAAAATTTTAAACTCAATAAAGAAATCGGACTTTAAATTAATACGCATAAAAGAAGCCAAAAAGAAACTAAACAAGTGCTTAAATAACTAATATCAGCTTAATAAGTATAATCTTGAATTTGAACTTAAATTATACAGATAGAGAATCATTTACTCATATTATAACACCTTGACAATTATTATATTATGTTAGTAATTTTTTCTCTAAGTCTTTTGAGACATAAGATTTAGAGTTTTCAAAACGGTAGTCTGATCCAACCCGACTCGACCCATCACAAGTTGATTATTTAGTGAGTTAATCAAATCCGACTCATTTATTAGCGAGTCAGAAGTATTTGAATCTGCCCCGACCCACGGCGAGTTGGTAGATTAAACGGGTTGTTCATTGGCTCACTTAATTACAAAAATATATAATTTTTATTTATTTTTCATACAAAACTAAATTCTAATTCTAATTAAAATCTAAATAAACTTTAATACAATCAAAATACAAACCAAAATCACAAAAATACAAATGTTAGTAATTTTGGGTCATGCATATATATGATACATAATTAAATGTGTTAGGGTCATTATTTATAAAGCCAAATAATAAAGTGATCTGACTAAATTAAAGATTTGGCTAAAGGCATATGTCATGAAAATAAATATTGTGTAGAGATCAGATAGTAATTTCTAATTTGATGAGGGGTCAAATTAGAAATACTAAAACTTAAGTAATTCAGTTTATAAATGGTCGTGGTCCCCTTCTAAGAGTACACACAGAGTCATAACGTACTCTTCCTGTCCCTTTCTCCCTATCCCCATCAAGAGAGAAAACCAAAGAGAAATAAAGGTGCTCTACAGGAGGAAGATCAAACCAAAGGGAAATAAAGGTACTCTACAGGAGGAGGAAGATCAAACCAAAGGGAAATCAAGGTGCTCTACAGGAGGAAGATCACTATGCATATAGGAGTGCTCTAATATTATCGTTATGGCCAATTCAGGTACGCTTCCTTTTACTATTTACAATATGATTATCAGTATGGGTATGAGATAGTGTTTATGAATTTATGATTGATTATTAGAATCAATATTAGGATCATATTCTGTGTTTATGCTTACAACAAATTATCTATGTGTTGGCTACAAAAAAACCTAACATGACCCAAATGCAAAGCTCAACTCAACAAAAAATACTTATGCAACCCTTTATTTGCGGATTGGTGAGCCAATCTGGCTTATCACAGGTTTACTTCGGGTGAGCCATGTCAAAAATCAACTCGTATTAAAATTTGTAAAAAAATTTCAATTCAACCCGATCTAAATTTATGATGAACCAGATTGACAGATAGGTTCCGACCTATTTTGACCGTCGTAATAAGAGTGTTTACTAAATCAGATTATGGAGAAGGAAAAATACAAGTGATGGCAAAAGGTATTTTGACCCCAATAAATTTTTACGCACATTTTATATTTATTATTTTATCCTTCAATTACTTTATTTTTTTACAAATATAAAAGTTACTTTTTTTTAATGATTAAAATACTTTTAAAACTGAGTTGTAAAATTATGCTGTGAAAGAAACATTTTTCTTTGTGAAGTTTAGCATAATTTATTATAATTATTGTACATAAATTAGTTTTTCTTTTTTAACACTTTTACAATTTTTTTACTCATTAACTATATTATTTATAATCGCTGCACATTCAATTCATTCGTATTAATAATCTCATTTTTATATTTACATCTCTTTTTTTTTTTTGTATAATGTTTTATTGTATTAAGTAAATTTTTTTATAAAATACGATTATCTTTTCCACATTTAATTCCAGAATGTTTCGTACTTGTCAATGAATAATCATGCAAAATTGGGGTTAATATTCTCTGAAACAAGGATTGCAATTGAGGTCTTGTTTTAAGAAAAATTGTACCTAACGTTTTGTTATCACTAGGTATTTTTATAACAGCGATTATAAAATTAAATAAAAGATTTACCTTATTAAATAAAATATAAGTTTATTTTCTCATAAAATGTTAATACAAATAAAAGTAATGTTTCCAAACAATAAATTTAAAAAGGTACAACTATAAATATAAGTTTAAATAATTCTTTTTTTTAAAAATAACTTTATTTCTATAAATTTAAATAAAAATATAATTCTATGAAAGTAAAGTTTGAGCAGTTTTTCATAAATAATAAAAATATAATTCTATGAAAGTAAAGTTTGAGCAGTTTTTCATAAATATTTCCTTTGTTTACTTTATCCTAAAAAATAATTAAATAAAAATTAGAAACAGCTGTTATAGATAAAGTAATTATTGTTAAAATTAAATTAAGTATTAAGAAAATTTAGAATTTGATACAGAATTTAAGTTATATATATATATATATATATATATATATATATATATATATATATATATAATTATGTCTAAAATTAATATACTTAAAAAAAAATACATATTTGATTTTAATTTTTATTGATATTTTTTAAGACATCCAATATTTGTGGTTGGACCGATACGACTAAATCACGACTAGAAATATGATAGCATACTTAGCATATAGAGAACGCAAATTTATTAAGTAAATCTTCGCATTTGACACTTACGTTTGAGTATATGCGTATTCTAACTTATCCTTTGTTTGGATGGTGTGATGATAGTGAAAAGAACTTAATGTTTTTTCTAAATTATTTTTAAAATTTTTATTTTATTTTTAAATTAATTGTATATCAATCTAATTTTATACTTTATGAAAATGATATAAATATTCTTCCTATCAAATGGTAGGACATTTTATTATAGTTCAAATGAAAATTCCTTTTGTCTCATACAAATACTTTACGTACAGTTTGCTAAATAGAAAATTTTACTTTATTTTCATTTTTATGTAAGAACGAAATATATACATTGAATTTAAAAATAAAACAAATTTTTTTAAAATATTTTGAGTAAAAGAAAAACAAATTTATCATTAAATTCAAAAATCAAGTTATTTAGATTAAATGGTAAAAATTAAAGGAGAAAATAAATTATAGACATTTTTTTATTAAAACTTGTTTAATATTATTTTTATTATTATTAGTTTTTATTGTTATTTTATAATATTTTATATGCATGCAGATATATAAAATCTTTTATCTGCATTGCAATAACCAATTAATCAGTAAAGATGTAAACTTTCTTCAAATCTTTAGTCAATCAGTCTTACACAAACAATTTGGCATTTCTAGTAAAACAAATCTGCTTCATTATTTTATTACGTAGCGTTTCTTTTCTTTTCTCTTGTCTTTGGAAGGAAACAAACAACGAATTGGTTGGTTAGATTGGAAAAAAAATTCTTGCAGTAGGCAATCTGTTCATTTTACAGTTCATATACGCCATTTGAATTTAAAAATGATGGAGGGTTGTCATGTCTTTGAAATTTCACTCTAAAATTCCAACTTTTACATATTTGTGGGCCATTGCGTAGGTTATATCAATCAATTATAGGTTTATGATCTTTATTAGGTATGTTTGGCAGCAGAAGTGATGCTAAGTAGCTGCTAAAGAAATATTGTTCCTTGTTTTACCTGTCACGCACTCCTGGCTTCAATATGCAGAATATATATACATAATACATTGCATAGCTCAATCATTCCTATATGCAGAAAAGAAAACAAATCAAATATTTTTTAAGAATGATTGAGAAGATATTATTAAAGTTATGCCTACCCAAAAGTGTAAAGATGCTTACGGTCAGATTAATTAATTATTTCAATCATATATGTAACTTTTTCGCTTGGTTTGATATTTGTGATGCAAACATTTTTGTTTAAACTTTTTTTTTCTAAAAAACCATTAATTTTTATATCTTTTATTAAATTTTTTCGAAAAGTAATCAGAAGTTAAAAAGAATAAAAGTTCTAATTACAATAAAAACAATTTAAAGCAGCTTCTCATAAAATAATTATTTTTAACTGTACACTCGTTTTTGTATAACTCGGAAATCGTAATCACGAAGTTATTTTAAACTAGGATCTTTTTTTTTTAACAAACTGATCCTAGTAAAGTTCTTTGTATAATGTTTTATTTTTTGGTTTTAAATTCCATTTATCCGCAATTCACATTTGACTCGAGCTAATGTAAACTGAGCCTGTTGAGTTTATTTAAAAGGATACATTTCTTTTAATATTTTTTTTTTCATTTACCAAATTCAAATCTCAAATTTAATCTAAAGGAATCTAATAGTTCCTTGTCACTTGAACCGAGAGATTGGTAATTTATGCAATTTACTTTTTATTTTTTTGTCAATCATCTTATATGTCAATTATCTTACCATTATTTTGCGTAACTGTTTTCCACATGTTAAAAAAATACAAGTGTCTATTAATACAAAATAACATTACAATTAATATAAAACGATAAGCGAATATTAAAATCATGTTGGATAAAAAAAAAAATACAGTGGTGATAGATATAGATTATTAGTCGTTGTAGGTGATAATATGAAAAAAAAATATGAAAGTATTAGGTAATAATATGAAAAAAATATGAAAGCAATCTTGTTATTTAACATATTTTTAATAACGTAATAAAAATTAACAAAAACTCAGATTTTTCACCGCATGACACACAAACATAGTTGTACAAATGAAATGGACAAAATAAATTAATGTTATAAAAAAAGCGTGAAACTTGAAAAAAATTCAAAGCACGATTATGAGTTCATGAAAAGGATAAATGATGTTGGCGTTATTGATCATAAAATATTCCTGTATAAATATTATTTTAAGACCTCTTGCAAAATGGACAGATCTTTTGCAATAAAGTTGGATTCATGCACCTTATCCGACCAAACTGCTTTGGTTTCTTCTGCGCACTACACAATAAAAATACCTCCAAACACACTATCTCAATCATGGCCGTAAACCTAACCTTAAGGCATTACGGGAATAGTGTAGATAAAACAGGAAATAAATAGAAGGGTGGAGAAAATAATAAAAGGATGTAATGTAAATAATTATGACAAGATCATTAACGTTGCGAAAAGTCTAACAAGTAAAATACAAACAAAACATTCGCCTAATCACTTTCTACTGAAGCAGTGCATGAAAAAAAATTAGCGAAAACAGAAGGTTATTTTCATCCAATGACATGATAACTTTATTGTATAATCTTTAACATATGATTACAATGTAGTCAAAGTTAATATGCAATTACCTCTCATGGTCATCATATTACCGGAGTTCAATCATCAGAAGAAAAGCTCAAAGCAGTGATAACCGACCCTGTTGTTGCAAACGTTGACGCAACATCATGATAATCTTTCCATGAGGTTGTCACCTTCAGAGATGGGTACAGCCATGTTTTAACCGAATCCACAAACGAGTTTGGATCTAAGTTCAGAATGGCTTCCCAATCAACCTGTAAACCCTGTGGGATGCTTCCCGTGAACTCCATGTTCGCAGCAAGTAACAATCCCAGCATAACGATAAATCCAACTGCAGCAGATCCCCTAGTCAGTGGCATGAAGTTATACCTGAAAAGCAGTTCAGTCAGATTAAAACAAATGATTTTCAACTGCAGAAAAATCAGAATTCAGAAGATAAATTACCCATTTTGAAAAAAAAAAGAAAAAGAGAAAAAACATACCAGTAATATGTCATTCTTAAAATTGCATCTCGCACGTCTTCAAGCATGTCGAAATCAGTAGACCCGTAATTTTCACCACAGTAAGCTTTGCAGATAGTCTGACGCCAAGATAAGTACAAGGTGAATATTATAATTTCATCTAATAAGTTGAGCCATATATAAAAACATTTTCAGATGAAACTTGACACCGATAAAATATATGTTGGCTAACTTCATAAATGAAATATTAATGATTACTGAATGAGACATATGAGTATAAGATAGATCATTGGTAAGGATGTCAAAACAAAACAATATATATACCACTGTCAGCTAATTAATACACTAAAAGTTGTTTGGTATAAGGAACATACATCCCATGCCACTGCCATTTCTTCGTCAAAATCTTCCCATCTAGCAGGTGTACTAGGTGTTCTGATTGCAAAGTCAAAACCGTGCTCCCCCCTGCAAAACATATAGTTTCCAATTAAATTCGAAGCGTGAAAACTAAAATTTTACAAGGCTTCTGAATCAAGCTCAAGCTTACATTTTTACAACGGTTATCCTAGTCCCTTCAAGCTGCTTCCTGAAAAAAATAACATCCAAAATGTAAATAAATGTCAAAGGAATTGTGTTTCGGCACAACAGTGTTACCACTATGAACACATACCCTTCAACTGCAGTACTGTTGCACCAGGTAGCCAACCAAAAATCCTCACCAACAACTTTGTAAAGATCAGAGCATGATTTTGCATGCATAATCTGCATATCAAACATTAAAGTGTTTTAGAAAAGGATAGACTACGTAATATTATAAACAGGAAAACAAGTAACATCAGCTAGTAAAGTTTGATACCATTCAAAAGAAAGAATAATGTAGAAGCATTTCTTTGTCAAAAATATAACTGAGGAAAATAAAATCGGTGAGCATTAATTATATTTATAAAAGGGATATTTATCGATCTGTTTGAACGAGTTTCTCCAAAAATCCTTCGAATAATTTAACTTTTCCACAAGCTAAATAAAAATTAGAGGAACTATATGAGAGTTTCTATAAATTAGGTCATGCATGTGCTAATTTTAGCATATGGAGAAGCTAATTCAATTTTCCTTTATTTGTCTCTCCTATAAGGAACTTCCGAAAAAGCTCGTCAATCAGCCCTATGTGTCCATCTCACTTGATGCATAAGAAACACAGTCCATCATGCAACTTGGGAATTTCAACATTCTAAGGTAGACATTCAAACTATCTAATAATAAGGATGGTTTCTGTGAGCTATAGTACTTTGATTGCTATATGTGGCTGAGTGCATGGAAAAACCGGGTCCAAAGAGAATTTAATATATAAAGAATAAATTATGCCTATCCAATAAGTAACTTCAGTATACCACCGATCCAAATAAGCGCATAAGAGGCCTACTGATGACATCAACAAAACTACAACATTTCAAAAGCTACACCTCGTGGGGCTAAAGTCAGTGAGGAGGCCTATTGCATAGTAAGTAATGTTAAAAGGAAAGAGGTGCAACATATCTAAATCAACAATCAACAACTGACCTCTTCTAATTTCCCATCTTCGGAAAGATGAATGATCTTATCTGTTTTGCTTCGAACAAATGTTCTCTCTTTAATCACAGCCTTTGCAACTTCTAATGTTCTGTAACATTAAAAGCAATAACCATTTTCAAAGTTAGCCTACTACAAACACAACCAAGCCTTTTTCCCACGAGTCTACCAATATAGAATAAATCAATAAAAACGGGAGAAAGGTTTCACCTTTCATAATTGGGGAAGTAACGGACAACTTTGGCTTGCCCAAGAATCATGGGCGTGTGAGAACCAAATCCAGCAGCAAACTCATCACTGTAGAGCAAAACAAAAAATTCAAAATCCAACACAAGTCTGAAGTCCAACTCTGAAATAATAATCCGAGAGGTAAAACCAGGCACATTAACCAATATTGTGATGTCAAAATAAATAAGAAAAGGACTGTTATTTCATAGCGGTTTGGTAGCTTCCTATAAATACAGGACTGTTGTATTTTAGGAAAAATGTATACAGACTGAAATGATAATCAAGTGTCTGCACAGTTTCTCTGATCCTTGTTTCTCTGTATCCTCTCTATTCTGTCTTTTTTCTCTTTCAACTTTATTCCTTTCTCTTACCACCTAAATTCTACATCATAGTGCGATTAGGCTGGCAACCAATAAAGGCAAAAATTTATCCAACCTAGACAATATACTTCTGAGCTTACTGTTACAAATAAAGGGAAGTATATACTTCATAAAAAAAGAACATAACCTCTTAGATTGCAAAATTTGAATACATGTAAAATCAATCTTAGGAAAGCAATCCACAGGTGAAAGTACTTAAAGTTTAAAGTGATATGAAGGCTGAATATACATTAGCCACTCTAATTCCAACCAAAATTCATTTAGAGTAAAACTTTAGTAATCTAAGTTTTAAAGGTAAGGGCATTTCTATCTCTTTTTTATGGTCCTTAATGGAATAATAAAATGTCCCAGTTTTTGTTGAAGTCTAAGCTAAAAACATAAGCTTAGAGCAAACAAAAATTCCATGGCATCTATCTATCTCTCTCTCAAACTGTTAAAATAATATTTTACCTCTGTTGCTCAGCTTCTATAGAGCTATTTTTTTATGTATCTCGAAGGGTCATGGTTGTACCCTATTTGCTCTGTTTTATGTACTTTTGAATGTTTATAATACAAACATTAGTGAGATGTACTCTCACCAAGAATTTCTTGCAAAATCTTAAGTTGGTATCGGAATAGGAACGATTGTGCTCTAGTCCCATCACAGGTCGTATTCACCCACTGTGTTTCTTCACAACAATCGGTCGTCTGCCACCAGCTGGCTACCATTATTTCAAGTGTGGTCGCTGGTCCATTGTGAGCCCATGTGTGCTCACACCACCACCGCAGTACTTGTTGGAGGTTTTCCGATCTATTCCAGGTCCTATTTTTCTCTTCTGTAGATGGGGGTCCCCCTTTTTCACCTCTGTCTAGGTCTCTTTACACTGTTGTCTTGCTTTCTTCTTCTTAGTTTGAGTTCTATGGTATCTCCTGGTCCTGTTCTTTCTGTTTCTAAAACTCTTAACTATTAATATGGAGAAGCTCAATGGCAAAACCTATCTATCATGGGCTTCCTCTGTAGAACCTTGGTTCCTAGTCCAAGGTTACAACGATCATTTAGAAAAGGAAGATGTTGAAGGATCAATGTAAAGTCGTGCTTAGTGAAAGAAACTTGATTTTCAGTTATGCTTGTTCTGTGGCAGTTTGTAGAACCCAATGTGTGTGAATTCCTAGAACCTCTAAAACTCATTCTTATTTTTGGAAGATTCAAAGCATCTATGCCAATAACATTTAATGTTTGTATGATGTCCAAAATTAGCTTCTCTCAAACAAACCAGTCATGATATGGTTTCAGTTGTTGCTAAAGCCGAGGTTGCAAAGGAAGAACTGGAGATGCTCCTAAACTATGAGTCACTAAAGGAATTAGAAAAAATACTTGACAGGTTGTGTATAGTGATTATCCTACGAACCTTACACTCAGATTTTAATCCTGGTCATTATGAACAACTCCTAACTGGCCATGAATTTCCCTCAACAGACAGCTTGATTACCAAACTTCTTCATATTACCACAAAGGTAAAAATTGAAAATTGAACTGGGAGAGTCAAGGTTTCTGCGATGGTGTCTACTAGAGGAAGAGAGTGTAGAAGTTGTCAGCCTTAGTACACATACTGCAAGAAGATGAGTCACATCAAAGAAAATTGTTACTAGCGTTCCAAAAGATGAATTATCAAGAGTATCTTCAAGGAAAGTCACAAGTGAAGCCTATTCACCCTAAGCTCCTAGTGTTTCAACATGTGTTTCTCAATCCATTGCTAATCAAAGTCCTCGGATTGTTTACTCAGGTGCCTTTGTTCACGTAGCTAGTAATAATTCTCTATTTTTCTCTGTTTTCTTCAATGTTGCCATTCAAATGGGTTAAATTATTGCTACCCAAGGAATTGATCAGGTTTCTCTTTTTCCTTCATTGAATTTATATATTGTTTTATTTATCCCTGATTGTCTCTTCAATTGTATGAGTCAATTGTAAGACCTTAAAATGCTTAGTAACATTAGGTGTTGTATCTTGTCATTTAGCAATGTGAGCAATGTGGTACATGTCGAATGAATGGAGGGGGCATTGAATCTCGGGGACCTCTACTGTTTGAAATGCAGTCATTTGTATCTTCTGTTGTTTTCTCGAAAGTTAGTTCATGATCAATTAGGTTATGCAAGTTTGTCCAAATTGAAACTCTTGGATCCACGTCTCAAACAATTGAAGTGTTTGAGTGGGAATCATGCTTGTTCAGTAAACATGTTAGGCCATCTTTTCCCAAGCAAACTGAAAAAGGACATAACTTGGTTTGTAATACCATTCGCTCAAATATTTGGAGTCCAAGCTGTGTAACATTCTTTTGTTTAAGATATCTTATCATATTTATTGATCAATTTTCTTAATGTACTTAAGTATAATGCCAGATAGATTTGAACTTCAGTTTATTTTTGGGTGCACTTGTTTTTTTCATGATGTTTTTATTGTCTTTGGAAAGGATATAAATGTTATTCTCCAAAGAATAAAAAGCTACATGTCTTCTAAAGTTACGTTCTTTGACTATATACCCTTTGCTTTATCTATTGTACAAGATACTACTTCTATACAACACTCATTCTCCCACAAATAGTCCAACAGTACCTAAAGAGTTACTTGATTCATCTCCATCACCAAACGATGCTACTATAAATCCTAGAGATGATAATTCAAGGTAGTCCATTCCATTGCACTTAGGAAAGGTATTCACTCTAATCAAAACCCTCATCCCATTTACAACAATCTGAACTATCATTGTTTGTCCCCTATGCATTTCCTTCTTTCCCTTTATACCTTTATTTATTACTCCAAAAAATGTTAATGGAAATACTTGATCATTCTAGATGGCAACGACCATAATTGTTAAAGTGCAAGTTCTTGAACACAGTGGTACATGGGAGTTGGTTCCTTTTCCTTGACATTTTTAACATTGAAGAAAAGAAACCTTTTCACATTAAATCCTTAATGATATCATGTTTCCTTTGTTGCGATTTTTTCTTTTTTTGTGAAGAAATTATTGAATATTTGGGACAATATAAGGGTGGATATGGGTCCGAGTATACCTTCCACCTAATGGGGACAAAAATAAGACACAATTTTCATATTTGATAGGGATGGGATGAGGATAGGGAAGAGAATAAATTTTTACTTTAGGGGCGGATATAGCCAAACTTACACTCACCCCATTGACATCCCCAAGGCTTGTAGTGAGAATAGGAAATACTCAAGGCTTGTAGTAAATTTATGCCCTCCTTCTCTTCCTTCCCCAGTCATGTTATAGTCTTTTTTTCAATTATTTGCTATTAATTTTATATAGGAGCAGGAGTTGTCTACACTGAAAACATGGGATGTAAGAATGCTACCTCAAGTCTGTGGAGTTGGGTTTAAAATATGAACATGACCTTACAAATATTTACAATTTTACGTTAGCAGTATTAACTTACAATTAGAGTGGAAGTTTGAAAACATATAGAATTTCTGTAAAGTTAGTTGACCATAAAAGATTATAGTTTAGTCATTCCTATAGGACTACAGAATTTTAAACATCAGCAACAATTATATTAGTGTGCGCTAATAAAATAGTTAGCACAAAGAAGGGATACCTTAGCTTGTTCACCCATACAACAGGGTCACAAGGCTCAGAAATCTGTCTCCACCTAACAGCTAATGAGTAAACATCGTGCCATGACAATTTCCGGCTGGATGATCTTTCATCTACAATTCCATTTGAAGATGTTAATGAGGTACTGCTTGTACTACAACCAGCACCTCCTCTATTTTGACTGGTCATGTTAATTCTTTCCCTTCTCCTGGCCCTTTTCCCATTCTTTGAGTTTCCTTTACTTGAGTATTTCCATTCAGCACGCAGGGAACGCCAAGCTTTGGAGACCTTTTGTGCAATTTCAATGGCGGCAAGTCCAGCCATACGATGCTATTAGGAAATATTAATACACAGATTTAGAAAGGTTAATAAGATGATATTATCAACAATAATGAGCAAAATACCACAAATGTTCAGTGGACGCATGTCACTGTAAAGTGAATGTATGAAAAGTATAAAGGAAAAATATGACAACTTGCATATATCCATGATTTTAAACTAATTGAAAGCTAACAAATTATATGATTCCACAAAAAACCTGCATGTTCTTACTACGGGAAATACAACTAAAATAAAATGTTCTATTAGGTAAAAAATTTCAAGAAAGGAAGTTTGATTTGTTTAAAGTTAGTTGCAGTGTTAAATCAGAAAACTGAAATTCCTTGACTTTCCGGACTTTTTAATCTTATTCAGTCGTTATGCCTTATTATTTCTTTGTCACTAAATAAATGAAATAGAACCCCTTATATTAGACACCAGGAAGTAAATGGAAATAGTATAACATGCTTCCAACTCTTGCAATTTGATTCTACAATATATGAACAAGAATTATCAAATTTTTTGGATGCAACAAAATCCTTTTTCTAGGTCTCAGAGCAAACAAACGTACAAGTACGCTATGGCACATGAAAAACTGTCAGAATTAAAGTGCACCCCTACAGCTACGGGATTTCTTAAAAAAAAACAGGAAAATGACCAAAACTCGATATGGTACATGGAAGAAGAAATAGCTTTACCTGACGTCTATTAGGCAGAAATCCCGGACAAGCATACTGGATTTTCATGCCAATGGAATCTGAAGCCAGTAGAAGAGCAGCCTTCTGCTTGGTAATGGTAAACTCTTGCTTTTTAAGCTTTCCCTTTCTTAAAGACTCGCGTAAAGGAGGTTGCCTGAAAACTTTTTCACATACATTCTTTGGGTGCAATTTCTTGCACCAGTATTCCTGATGACAAGAAAATCAAAGATAAGAATACTGATCATAGAAAATGGAAATCAACGCATGCTTTAACGTGGATAAGGACGTTGTGGTTGAAAACCTAGTTGTTTTTGTTGGTAATTTGCCTAATTGCAATCACCCCTAGCCTGCCTCAGAATCTCAAGGGCAGTGGTTTTGTCCCACATCAAATAGATATGTCGCTTTAATATATAGCTTCTAAAGCTTGGGCAATCCTTATCTCACAAGTTAGTTTTGTAAGATTGAGTTAAATCTTTAACTCATTTTTAAATGGTATCAAAGTTGCCATGCTAGCAGTGAAGGAAAATGTTGGAAAGCCACCTTAATTAAAGTCATCCCTTGCCTGCTTTAATTACGACCTCAAGAGTGGTAGTCTAGTCCCACATTGACTAGAGAGATGGCCTAAATGAGATCATAAAGTTTGGTTGATATGACCATGACACATAATTTGTTCAAATGAGTAGAAAACTGTAAATTTGTTTGTGTACCAATTCATGGTTCATTTACAAACTGGTATGCCCTAATACAACAATAGAATGTGAACAATGGGAAAGACATTCACTTTGGCAGTGAAAAGTGTTATACAATAATGGAAGATGAAGAATGTAACAATGGAAATGATTGTGAGCAGTAAGGGATTGTGGAATGTAAGGCAAAGCAGTGGCAAGGTTAGAGGCAAACCAAAGAAAAGACAATAATGGGGTTGAAAAGAAAACTGAATTTATTTTTTATTTTACTGAAGTTGCTGACTTGTAGTTGGAGGATAGTGTTGTACAGTTGTGCACCATTTTTCTTGATAAAAATGCAGTAAATAGTTTTAAAATGTTAAAGGTCAACTTAAGAAACAATATCAATTATTAAAGGTCAACAGAATTAAATAATGTTATATTCTTAAAGGTTAGCAACATAAAATAGTAGTATTAATTATTAAAGGCCAACAGAATAAATATAAATATATTGGTGACAATATTTATTTACTGAAACATCCAGACCATTCATAGGTACCAATACTTTGCAAGGCAAATTATGGAACTGTGGTCCTAACCTTACAAACAAGTTTTGGAGATTGATTGGGGCCTAAGCTCAAATTCTAGGAGCTATACATTCTTTTATCCACTCTTAAATTCCGATAGGCATGCTTCTGGAAAAACTTACATTTTCTCTTATTCTTCCTGTTTTTCAGGTAAGTGACCTACTCTTACACATGACCATAATCAGATAAATAGGGTTTCCAATTAAGTCGCTTTTCAATAAAGAAAGATTAGAATACCAAGGAAAGTAGAATTGTTTTCACAAAATTTACCTTGAAAAGTGCATCAATATCCCCATCAATGTCAAACCAGCAAAAATCACTATTAAATTTTGAGGCTGTGTACAGCGCAAGCTCTTTCTGCAAAAAGTAAAAAAAAAAAAAAAATTCAGGCACACCATTGAACTAGGTTCTTAATTAATGAAAGGAACTTAATAAATACCATGTCAATTCACAGAGCCCCAATGGCATATGAAGCTTGAATCAAGGAAGGGCAAGATCTACTAGTATGTCATAACAAAGTGACACAAGGAACTAAAGCAGAAGGGAACAGCCTATTTCAAAACATGCCAACAGAAATCCACATGTTCAAATTAACATGCTAGCATTTTTATAATGTTGAGCTTATAATATCTCTCTTTCTCCCGTTTACTATGACTATCTCTCCTGCTCTAAATGAATGTTTGCTATGACATGTTAGTAGATCTTACAGCGTAGAAGGAAAATAATGATGTTCTTATTTTATCAGTAAAATAGGATTAAGAGGAAGAACAAAAAACAGACGAATTACAATTAATAAAACAAACCTGATAAAAGGAAAGGCACTGGAGCACAAACTTGTCCATCGTATCCAGTTCCATATCCAACGCAGCATCATAATCCTTGACCTGAGACAGTTAAAAAACATTGTAGTGTGTGACAAACAAACAATGCATCAAACATTTAAATTAAGAGAATTCTTACAGCTTCTTTGAATTGCCCAACAGCATGGTAGCAGGAACCTCGTAAATACAAACATTCGACATTGCTACCATCAATGCTCAACCCCATTGTCAAATCCTTGATAGCCTTCCTGTCACATCCAAACCCAAGTTAAAGTATAATCAAGTAAGAGAACAGAGTACCAAACTACAAAATTTAACACCTATAATTGGTGTGAAACATTGAAAGCAACTTACATGAACCTTAGGTGCCATTTCAAATCCAAACCCAACAAATTTTTATACTTTTAAACAGTATACCAATCATCCAATAATTCGTATACAATTTATCACTCTAGAATCCTAGATTTCAGGCAATAATAGCAGTAGCTATCCGCAAAGTTTTGGGAATAAGAATTTAGTAACAGAGATAATACAATTATATGATATTAGTTTAAAACTTTAGGAATACCACAATCACCACAAATCTTCCTCAAAGTACTCCTTCTCAAATATACAAAATGAACCTCCTTATAAGATTCCTTTCAAGTACTGCAGTTATTATTAACAACAGTAAGTAATCTAAGTTCCTGCATGAATCATGATCCCTCCTTGGTTCCTAAAACCAGTATTTTTACCACCCAATTATGTCTCCTTAATTGTCAGAGAGTGCAGCTACATCTTACACTAGCGTTTAGGGACCAAATCCTAAAGATTCATGAAAGTAAAAGCAGCCACTTTAAATAAATATTCAACTTCAATGATCAGCAGCAAGGCAACAGAAATACCTGTGTTCACCCATTGCATGGAATAGAAGGCCGCGCAAATGATAAGCTCTTGTAAACCTAACATCAATATGTAAAAGCAATCAGCTTCGGGTAAAGAGAATAGGCATAAAGTACATTAAATGGAAAACAATGCTGACACGAGTAAATAGAGTTAATTCATGACAATTACCTGCCATCAATTTGTAGCATATTACTTAGACATTCCTGAGCTTTGGTTGGCATTGCTAAATCTTGATAGAACTGCACAAAAACCACACATTCAGAACAACACTAGAAATAACATCATCTAACATAATAGCTTAAAGCTAATAACTGATAATTAGGCAGAAAAGGAGCATCGGGCTTAATAGATATTTACATATGCAGCCATGTCTTTGATAAAATTGTCAAATACATACTAAGACCAAAGATAGTAGCCTATTACTGCTGATCTTTGATAAAAACTGTGTCATGTTTCAGACCAAACTAGCATATAAGATCATCACACAGAATATATTTTAAGCCTATATATATAAAAATCTATAAAAAAGTGTGGCCTACCAGATGATTAAGCCTGTAATTGAATTTAAAAAATGTAGATATGAACTGATCTGATATGAAATGGATACATCAAGCAAGTTGAATCAGTAGATTGGATTACAGGTAGACAAAATAACACAGAGGAAAGTAGTGAAGCTAGATATAAGTACAGATAACATACAGACTCTAACATACAACTAAACACCTGGAAGTATACAATATAGTCATTTCTATAATATGATCAAACTATCAGTATGGGCACCATTGAATAGAAACCTGAGTCAGATGAGCCCATGCTTCAAGGAAATTTTTGTCAAGTTGAAGTGACTTAAGATGAGCTTCCTCAGCTTTCTTATATTCGCCAATTGAAGATAATGCTAAACCCTGTTAACTCAATTTGTTCAGTGAAATACTGAATTGAAAAGACCTTCCATACGAGAGATCCAGAAAACAATGTCAAATCAATGAGGATTTAAGCAGTAACACTTAAGGCCCACCAAGTATGTATAGGCGGATGTATTATCCTTATCTAGCTTCACACAAGCTGAAAGGTCTTCAACAGCTGCATCAAACTCTTTAAATTTGAAATTTACAATTCCTGCATCGAAAATCATGTAAACATGCGTTAATTAGCCAAAAAATTGAGGATTCACTAGAGTATTTCATCAATCAATTTGGCAGAATATATACAGAAGGTCAAACAATAGTTTTGAACAAAATATCTCCGTATTTTAATGTTATAATTTGTTAAAGATTTTCTAAATTATAGCCTATTTTTATGTTAAGTATTCAATCTTGGATAGCAGCACGCAGTGGCCAAGCCTAAAACCGCTAAAGTGGGATAGAGGATGGACACGGCTGTGAAGTTTACAATAGATATAATTTATATCATATACAAATACTAGATATATACACAATTTTTAAAGACAAGGTGTATGATATCTGAATTTTGTTATTACTATTATACTACTCTCATTTAATCTGTTTCAATAACTATATTACATGTTACACTTTATTTAGGAAGCTTCCATCCATTAGTGAGAAAACTGTAAGTTGTCCAGGGGCGGGCACCTCTTAAGTAAATATCAACCCACGTTAAAGTGTCTGGTTCATGAAATGCCTATACACTTCAATGTTCTTGGTTCAATCATGTTGAACCAGGCTGTGTGCAATGCCGATTTGCTGATTTATTTCATATTAAAGCTTCATAGATTTGTCCCACTTAAATCATCAAGTCTTCTAAAATAATATTAAGCCTAAGTAATTCACGAACCCCTTTAGGCATAGCAGAAAGTTCGGTTTCAGCACCAAAACTGCCACAACACTTTTAATTTTACTTCTTCCTCCAAGTTACAAGATTACCTTCCAGAAAAGTGCAATAGCCAGTTGTAGTTGACCTTTTGTCAACAATTGACCTTGCACAGTTGGCTTGCATGTAGGCTTCTAGTGTCATATTCCCATTTGTTTTCACAAAAAGCCTCTTCTTCAAGTCCCCTTTACTGTGAAATTCTGTGACTAGCCAGCAAATGAGTTCCTACGTTCTATGTACATTGACTAATTAGACAACATATGGCCTGGTGGTATGAGCCTTCTTACAAGGTGTTGATAAAATTTTTAGGATTGGAGCTATAGGGTTAGACACAGGTTTACAGGCTGTCTTGCTATGTCAGCAAAACTGGTATGCTTATTGTGGAATATAAAGATCCTTTTCCTAGGGTCCACCGCATCAAGTTCTTTGGTCAAGCACCAACACAGGATTGGCTGTTCTCTCCTATCCCATGTTAATATAATGTTATCCACAAACTCATGGATCCAATGGAAATGTAAATATACCTAGTAATTCCAAATGTTGTTTAACTTTTTAACTGCTTTTGAAAAAAATGGAAATGTATGCTTGCACAAGATTTATTAAGGGTGAAAACAGCAGTCATGCACAAGATTTATTAAGGGTGAAAACAGCAGTCATGCACAAGATTTATTAAGGGTAAGAACAACAGCCATGCCACAAAAACTATTCCAATTTCTGTCTGAACTTCTAGATATTACGAGAGCAACATCGAGGCATGCCTAATTATTCAAGTCCTGCCTAAATCTGCCATCCAAATAACAAATTAGTTAAAGACAAGCTACCTCTTTCATGTAGAATATCTGCTGTGTCAGGTTCAAACTCTAATGCCTTGGTCAAGTCTTCAATAGCCTGATATCATATCAAGAGAGAAGGGAAACAGCAATGGTCACATGTACAGGTTCATACTTGTGCAAGGAATGGAAATGCTTGTAATATCTACACAATAAAATCTTTTATTTTTTTATTTTTTTATTTTCATTTGGAATGTACAAAATATTTGCAATATTTTCTCGTCTGAGACATTTTTTACAATATCACATATGATGTTATACGTCACACATACAGACTTTAATAACATTGAATCTTGAAATATTGAAGAATACAGAACCCTTAATAACCACAATTTAGCTCTACCACCAAAATAATCAAGTGTTGAGTATTCAACTCAAAACCTACAGCTGTAGATGGTAATGTTCAAAGAGTATTAAGAAAGAACTGATAATTTCATTAATTATATAATAAGAGGGTTGCCTGATGCACAAGGCCCCCCAACCCTTGACATATTCAACATGTTAGTCAGCTACTAAGTTCAAAGAAAGTGTTGCATTCTCACCTCAACAAACTCTCCCAAGGCTGCCCTGGCCTGACCTCTCCTTTTCCATGCCTCACCAGCCAATGGGTTGAATTGTATAGCCTAATACATGTGAACTTCTTATTTAAAGAAGAAATATCATATCTCTATATGCACCTTCTAGGCAGTGTTTATTTCAGTACCTTTGTAAAATCAACTATAGCAGCATCAAGTTCCCTCTGGAATGCATGTGCGGTACCTCTTCCTATTAGTGCCTCAGGATAAGCCGGGTCCTTTTTCAGTATCTGCATAAATGATAGGTGTGCACAGCTACAGTATGTCATTTAATAGGAAAGAAAGAGAGAGAAAAAGATAGAAAAGGCATGAAAAGATGAAACCAAGAGAATCACTAGTAAGGAAAAAGTTTCACCTGGTCAAAAATGGATATTGCATTTGCATATTTTCCTTCATTAACCTGAAAAAGAGTCATAATATCAATCCTTCATGTAAACAAATAAATACAACAGCACAGAAACTGTTATGTAATTTGCTTTATTCAATTACAAGCATGAAAACAAACCTCTGCTATACCCCTTGAGAGTCGAAAATCTACACTAATGGAATTTGTATTTGAAATCCGAGCAACGCAAAACTTCTTATTTTTCTTTGCTTCACCTTTTCTTTCATCAGAAAATATAAACTTACTAATTGGGTTTCTAAAAATTTCAGTGACATTAACTGAGTCACCACTTTTGGTAGAAGATACTTTTTCACTTGATTCTGAAGCATCACTAGAGTCATTACATGATTCAGAATTATAACTAAGTGTATCGAGAACATCAGGGCTTCCATTCACTTGGCCATCACATTTATTACACTCTCTATCTTCATCATGTGATTCACTTTTTAAGTCGAAACTATCAGCAGACTTCAGGCATGTCTCAGATCTATCACTGGTAGCATTGTTGCATAATTCAGCCTTAGTGCACAACGTATCCTGGATCTTAAAAGCTTCACTTGAGTTCCCATTAATTGGAGAACCGGATTTGGTTTTCAGCATGAATGGCCCATGTGTTTCACTTTCACACAGTGCATTGTTTTCTTGTCTTGCTGTCGCTATAAGCTCTTCAAGTTCTAGCATCTGTTTCAAGTCAGCAGACTGATGCAGAGCATGTTCATAGCCCTGCTCCCACACCAATAGAGCATTTTCTTTCCTTCCCAACACAGAGAGTGCAGAACCTAGACAAGCGAATAAAAACAGCCCTAAGTTAAAACAATACAAAACATATTTGAGCATGAGAATATTTTACTCAAACCTTACCATGAAGTAAAAGAATGGCATGATCCACTATACAACAACAACATGGTCATAAACAGCATACCAAATCCACTATAGAACAACTCCAACATGATCATCATGCAACAACCAACCCCATTCATCATGGAAGCAAAATGCCTTTTCTCTTGACTACATTAATTTCAGTGTATAATCAATTATTAAACTAATCAGTTCATTTGGACACGCGTCCAATACACACATAATCCAGTCAATTTTCTTCAGTTACACAGAGGTTCCATATTGTTGCCTCTGTTCACTGCACCAACACCCACAAAATTCAGTATTAATACCCACATAAAAAGGAAAAATTTTATCAAATTATGCAGAAGTTTTACATTGTGACCTCTTTGCAACAAGCCAACATACATAACATTCAGTAATACCCGCACAAACCCATCAATTTTCAAAAATTATACATAAACTGTATATGGTAGCTTCTGTTCAAAGCACCACCACCTCTAACCTGCAGTAGTAATAAACACATAATTGACATATAACAAATAACATCCTATCCATCTATTTAATTAATCACAATAAATGGTATATCTGAAAAAGTCAGGACGAACTAGTCAGAAGAAGTCAATAAAACGGCTCAGTAAAGAAAAATTCCAAGGCAAAATACACAAGGAAAAATTAACCAACAGGAAAAATTTTACTCAAACCTAACTAGTTCGAATACCAATTCCGAGCAACTAGGATAGGTAAGAAGAGCATAAATCTAATTAAAAAAAAAACTAATAAAAAAAAAAAAAAAAAAAAAACAAAGAGGAAACCCCGAGATAGAGAAAGGGATCAAATTTGACTAGAGAAGATTACAAAACCTTTGAGAATGTAAGCTCGAAGAAGCGAGGGGTCAAGCTGAAGCGCTCTATCGCAATCCTTAATAACGTGCTTGTGAAGCTCCAATTTGCTGTAACAGAAAGCGCGGTTGCTGAAAGCGAGAATCGGAACAAGATCGGACGTCAGAACTAGACATATACATGCAAAGCAAGCATTGAGAAGAACGATGAATGAATAAGATAAAAAGGGTAACGAAACAGAAACCATAGGTCTTGAACTGCGGCGGACTGAGAAATGAGGGAATCCAGGATTCGAATGGCCTTGGACCAGTCCTTAGAGGCGCAGAGCCTGGCCAAGTCCACGCGCTCAGCGGAGGAAACAGGAGGAGCCATGGTGGATGGAGAACGTGAGGTGCACGGATCAGTCGTCCGGAGTTTGGGGAGGAAATTGGGGCTGGAAATGCAGTGATGAAATAAAGAAGATGATGGTAACTGTGATTGTTGAAGAATGAAGAGTGCAGACCTGGAAAAATTGGGTTGATTGAGAGGAAGAAGGTGAATCCTTTAAGAGTAACGGTTCTTCGAAGGAACGAACCACTTCGAATGAATGAACCGGTTCGAATGAACGAACCGGGTCACGTGCATTGCAGCTGTGCCAAAGCTTTTCTGTTCAGTATTTCTCCCCAACCCTCCACTATATCTATTTATACACATAATAATATAAATATATTTATCCAAAATATCAACTTTTTTACACATTTTACTTTATTTACTTGATAATGTATGTAAAATTATTACAGCCTTTTTATCTATTTTATTATCTTCCAGATAGTTGTGAAGTGATTCTTTTCTACCTTCTACATTTCATTTGTTGTTTTTTCTTAACTTTCAAGTTATCCAAATTCTCTATACTTATGTATCCCGATGATGAAATTAAATTCTAATAATTATGTTATATAATATCTTAAATTTAACTAAAACAACATGAAAATAAATATATATGTATTAGAAAAAGTTTATCAAATGTAAAATGAATATATATATATATATATATATATATATATATTAATGCAAAAAATAATATAATAATTAATTTTTAATTGAATAAAATAACATAATAAAAGTATAAAAACAAAAAGACTAACTATGTAATAGTTTATATAAAAACTATACTAATATAATATATGAACACTTTCGTACTACCAAGTTATAAGCAGTCTCTTTTAATTTATCTACTTTACTTTCTTATAATAAAAAGAAAAATCTTACTTTAAACAAGTTCAAATTATTTAAGTAAGTGATACTAGTTTTGGATGAGAGAGTTGATATTATTTTTTTCTTACTCAAATGTTGAATTATATTAACCACTACGTATCAATCATTCTTTGTGCATCGAGCATCATTATGTAATTACATGTTCTACCACGTTTCAAAAATTTGTGTAGTCATACAAATACTTGAGGGGCTTCTTGCCCCTAAGCAACACTCACTCTATAAAAAAAAATATAACATCAACTTCTCTCTTCAAAACTTAAAGATAGAACTCAGGACACCTACTTTTTAAACATTCATTTTAGTACTTAAACAACATTAATGACTTGAAAATTATAATATGTTTTAAATCCCTAAAATTATGATAATTTAATGCATAAAATCTTTTACCGACCACATATTCCTTTAAGTCACAAAGTAATTCAGAATGAGTTGAATTCATAATTAAAAATAACTCACTTATTATCGACCACATTCTCCTTTAAGTCACAAAGTAATTCAGAATGAGTTGAATTCATAATTAAAAATAACTTACTTATTATCGACCACATCCTCCTTTAAATCACAAAGTAATTCAGAATAAGTTGAATTCATAATTAAAAATAACTCATTTATTATCTATGCGTTATCATCTTTCGTTACATTGGTATAACAACTTCCTTCTTAAATATACTTCTATTTTAAATAAAATCTATAATGAATGAACTATAAAGAGATAAAAAGTATTATTAAATAAATAATGAATATTTATAACCTAAAATTTCGGGCTCAGGACCTGTATTTTCTTTCTAGTAACAAAAACAATTATTTCCAAGTTTAAAATCGTGTGCATATTTTATTTGATAACTTTATTGGCTTTGGTAAATAGTTTGTATGATAGTTTTTTTAACTACCTTGCATAATACACTTATGGTCTTTTCTAACTACCATTTTGTACATTTTTATTTTTAATTTAAAGATCAAATAGTTAAATTTTTCAACTTATCATTAAATATCTCAAATATAAAATGAAAATATTAAAACACCATATATAAGTGGTTATAATAGAAGTCATAACTCAAAATATTGAAAAGATATTTTTTAATATAAGCATTTTAAAATATAAATTATATAAAATAATTGTTTACATAGCTAAATTATTATTTACTTATTTATACATATAATTATAAATAAAATGTGCACTGCAGAGTGGGTCTAGTACTATAATGCTTTATTTATTTTGACTTAAATTTACTATTAAAATTTTGCATCATGTTACCTATATTTAAATACACATGTAATTATATGGTAAGAGGGTAAACTTTATGAAAAGCCGCAAGAACTCACAAAAATATCCATATTAAATAAGATAATATATGCTCATTTGAGTATTTTTAATTTATTAAAGTATAAGTCTTAACTGATATGATATAATATATATATATATATATATATATTTATTTATTTATTTATTGTCATAACAAAAATTTTACTTAAAAAAAAATTTTTTTTTTGTTATTTGAATAATTTTGATGTCATTCTTTTGTAACATTAGATTTTGAGTCAACAATTATAGGTCTAAACAGTTGCAAAAAGCTTAAACACATCATTCTTACTTTCAACAAATCAAACTATAAGATGTGATTTGTGAGATGATTCGATGATCATATTTTACTTACATTTAACATTTAGTCTTAGCCTTCTTAAATTGTTTTTGAGATTAAATTCATTGTTTTAATTAAAATTTGCTCATTTAAGATTATATGAACCTTAAGTGAAATTATTTATTAAAATTAGTTTTTAGCTTTCGATAAACAGTCTAATTTAATTATTTGTTCTGATAATTGAATTATGTACATATTGTGAGTACACTGTTTATTTTTATTTCAATAATTCTTATGTCAATCTTTTGTGACATTAGATTTTGAGTCAACAATCATAAGCTCTTCAACAATAAATAACATCTTTGCCTACCTAATTGCAAAAATTTTAGACCCATCATTCTTTTTTCAACAAATTATAAGATGTGATTTGTATAATGGTGATTGATGATCATATTTTACTCACATTTAGAACATTTAGTTTTAGCCTTCTTAAGTTTTTGAGATTAAGTTCAATGTTTTAATTAAAATTTTCTCAATTGAGCTTATATGAACCTTAAGTGGAATTATTTATTAAAATTAGCTTTTAGCTTTGATAAACTGGATGAGTTAGCAATTTATTTGATTTGGTGATTTGAATTGAATAGTTTTACTCATAATATGTACATAATTAAATTATCAGAACAAATAATTATTTTCATCTTTGGTTTGTATTTATATTTGTAATATTATGTTATTTGTTTTATATAAAAACTTTCCATATAAAGCATATTTTGCCTAAAAGAATAAGATACACATATGATACGCAAAATTTCTTTTACCACGGTAAGTGCACAAATCACAATGTAGTAAATAATAAATAATTATAATTTTTCCAAAGGACTTGTGTAATTCATGACAATACTTACAATCAACAACTAATTTAGACGAATAATTATGCAAAAATACACAAAACTCTTTTTAGACTTTTATCAAACACTTGATATGCATAACAAAATAAAAATGATAGGTATGTACATTGTTAAAAATAGATTTCATCAACCTCACTCTCATGCATAATCAAACAACTCATTTTCAATCTCATGTTAAAATCTACTCATAAATTTACTCAAGTCCTAATCCCTTACCAACAAACTTAAGCCTATGATTTTCTATTAAGTTTCAATCCCGAGAATCCTTAAAAAGAGTAAACATGTTTTAATGAACAAGAGTTTAAGATTACTAATGAATCATATTTTATCCCTATATACAAGCTTCATTAGGTACTTTGTTCCAATTCTAGATAACACGATATTTTCTAATACCATATGAATCGATTATCAAGTTTTTGTGATCAAGCCACAACAAACATTAAGCAAATAAACATTAGAATGGAAAAGTGTATGTATTAGTAACATAAATACATGAAAATCCAGATAATTACATCTAACCCCTAACAAATAGGTTATGCTCTCTAGTATGGAGAATATACAAAATGGAAGAAGAACAAGGGAAAAATGTTTGTTTATTTAAAGTTGCAGAGATTATATTCAAAGGGTTACATAATAGAGGTCATTATTCCAACAGAAAACCCACCATATTCTACATGCCACACTTTACACTCCACGTCACTAATTTTCTATTTTTTTTTATAATTTTTCTTTTGTCTTCTGCATAGAATGTTACACCTTTGAGTTTATTCTCTTGCAAAGTCGTAGTGAATTTTGAGGTTTTTGTGCAATTCAATTTTGTTCTTCATTTTCAGTAACAAAGTGTGCTTACATCATTTGGAAACAAAGTGTGTTTATATCATTTGTTCTTCTTGAATTCTATTTTTTTTTTCCTTTAGGATTGTTTTTGAATACTTGTTGATAGTTTTATCTTGTTCTTTAATTGAGTTTTTTTGTTAGTTCGCTTAATTATATCAAAATCTTGATTGCTTAATTCAGGAGGTAGAATAATATAAATATCAAACATAGACACTTGGAGATGTGTTGGATACTTAACAAAATTGATTTACCTTGTTTGACTAATTCAATTTTGTTTACAAATTGAGTGAATGAAATTAGGGGAAAAAATGTTTCTTAAATTGCCTAATATGCTTCGATTTCAGGAAAAACTAAAATCTTTCAAAACGTGATGACATTTTTGAAATTTTCGCAGAAGGCTTCGATTATTTTTCAAATAATTTTAAAAATGTCATCGATGGCATTTTTTAAATTATTTTGCACAACTATAAGCTTTCGTTATGTAAACAACTTCTATTTGTCTACTAGGGTTAAAATTTCATATCCCTACCAAAAGCTTTTCCATTGCGTTGTTGTATCACTCCTCCACTGCAAGAGTCACTCTCCTCCGCGCCAAATTGAACCACATTGTCACTTTCTCCTCCATTATCCTCCCTTATTTGTTGCCAACGCGAACTGTGTCGTTGTATCGCCACTGTGAGCCTCCTTTCCTTCCCATTTTGAAAGTAGCAAGAGGTTTGTTCTCTCATCTCTTGCGTTTTTTTTTCAAAATCTTTTATTCCTAATGAAAGTATTTTTAGATGGATATGAGGCATACTAAGAAAGATAATGAACTTCTTTATGTTTATTTAGACAAGTGAAAAACAAGAGTTAAAAATAAAGTAATTCTACGAAATATTGTTCTAAGAATTAAAAATATAATTTTTGGTTTATTCTTTTTTTGGAGAGACCTTATGGTTAAGGACCACACACTTTAACCAACTGAGCTATTCCAGCTAGAGATAACAAATAAACCCGTCCCGTGGGTATTGTCTGAACCCGTCCTCGTTTTGATTAGGAATCCCCGCATTGACTGGGTATAGGTATGGGTATGGGCATGGGGAATCCCTAACTTTTTTAATTGGGTATGGGGATGGATATGGGGATGTACATATCCCCGCCATAATTAATTAAGTGACCATATATATATATATATATATATATATATATATATATATATATATATATATATATATATATACTATTTTGTATTTCTTCTAATTATTTGGTTTATCATGAAACTCATTCACATCTCAATTATATTTTTCATCTTATCATAACTTTTATGTAATTATGTTAAAGATATGTATGTAAATTAAAAAAAAATTATGTCTCACATTTGAATATTTCTATTATTTTTTAATATTTTTATTTATTGTATATTTTCCTTTCACATGAGAATTCAGTTTAAGTATTTAATAGCACAAACCTTTCGTTTATTAGGTAATATTAAAAAAAAATACTTATTATTATTAGTTTTTGTTTCATTTGAAGAACTCTTTTGTTTCACTAAAATAATTTTTGTTATTTCTCAACCATTGAGTATATATGTTGATATTTGAAAAGTGTTTTTAGATCTCTAAGATATTTTTCAAATTATCATACCCTTAATTATAAATTTGTTTTTCTTCGTGCAATTTTTTTCAATAGTCTCTCAAATTGTTTCTAAACATTTGTTAATTTTTTAATATTTGTATTTGCTGTTTATTTTCATTATGTAGAATATTATTTCGATATATTTTATCTAATTATTTTTTATTTTCTAACTCGTTATCAATCATACTGTAATTTTTTTCACTATAATTGTATAAATAACTTTTATTTACTACAATATAAAAATTTAATGTAATTGTCATAAATATTTTTGTATCACCATCTAACATAATTGAAGTTCAAAAGATACAAGATCTATGTTAAAATTTTATTATTATGATTATTATTTGTTTTTTGTATCATTTTGATCAAGTGATGTATTATAACTTGTATTAGTGTATAAAAAAGAGATTCATGAGAATGTAAAAGATTGAGATAAACAAACATTTAAAATATATTTTAATTTGAATATTTGTTTTTCTTTTATATTTTTTAAAAAATATTTTTAAATTTTAATAAATGTGTTTGTTCTCATTAAATTTTATTTGGTATTATAATCTAAAATGTAAACAATTATAATTTATTTTAAACTTTATTATGATTATTATTTATTTTTTGTACCATTTTGATCAAATGATGTATTATAACTTTTATTAGTGTATAAAAAAAGATTCATTAGAATTTAAAAGATTGAAGTAAACACAAATTTAAAATATATTTTAATTTGAATATTTGTTTTCCTTTTATATTTTTTAAAACAAAAATTTAATTTTATCAACTATGTTTCGTTAATATTTGCAAATTTAATAAATGTGTCGGTTCTCATGAAATTTTATTTGGTATTATACTCTAAAATGTAAATAATTATAATTTATTTTAAAGTATTTGATATTGAAGAAATAACTATTCTTCTAATATTGAATATTTGATAATATTATGTTTCCTTTACCATAACTTTTTATTATTTTATAAAAGTTAATTAAAATTAATATTGAAGTAGTAAGAAAATGGGTATGGGTACGAGATTATACCCATTACCGGATGGAGATGGAGATGAGACAAAAATTTGATACCTGTTGCCAACTGAGTTATTCCAACCTTCATATTATAAAAAAAAATATTATACTTTTTGTGAGAGATCATAATTATTCCATTCCATTCTAATTTTTCTAATTTGTTGGGAAATACGGACCTTAGGTTCCAAAAAAATAAACCTAACATTATACTCTTTTTTTTTAGAGAACATAGTTATTCCATTCCATTCTAATTTTTCTAATTTGTTGGGAAATACGGACCTTAGGTTCTAAAAGGAAACTCTAACCAACTGAACTATTCCGACCTTCATATTATAAAAAAAAAAATATTATACTTTTTTTTAGAGATAATAATTATTCCATTCCATTCTAATTTGGAAGAAAAATATCGACCTTAGGTTCCAAAAAGAAACCTCTTCGCCAGAAGGAGGGCTCGAACCTCCAACCTTGTGGTTAAGGACTACAACACACTCTAACTTTTTTTTGGAGAGATCATAGTTATTCCATTTCATTCTAATTTGGAAGAAAAATATCGACCTTAGGTTCCGAAAAGAAACCTCTTCGCTAGAAGGAGGGCTTAAACCTCCGACCTTGTGGTTAACAGCCACACGCTCTAACCAACTGAGCTATTCCAGCCTTCATATTATCATTGTTTGGAGAGATCCAAAAAAAGAAACCTAATATTATACTTTTTTTTTGGAGAGATCATAGTTATTCCATTCCATTCTAATTTGGAAGAAAAATATCGACCTTAGGTTCCGAAAAGAAACCTCTTCGCTAGAAGGAGGGCTTGAACCTCCGACCTTGTGGTTAACAGCCTTCATATTATCATTGTTTGGAGAGATCCAAAAAAAGAAACCTAATATTATACTTTTTTTTTGAGAGATCATAGTTATTCCATTCCATTCTATTCTAATTTGGAAGAAAAATATCAACCTTAGGTTCCGAAAAGAAACCTCTTCGCTAGAAGGAGGGCTTGAACCTCCGACCTTATGGTTAAGGGCCACACGCTCTAACCAACTGAGCTATTCCAGCCTTCATATTTTCATTGTTTTTAATTTTTTATCATTGGGACCTATATATAATTTAAGTAATATACTAATCATATGTTTCAATAAACACATAAATAGTTAATAAGGAACAATAATAAATAGTTTTGTAAATACTCTTAAAACTTCATATTTAACAATAATAATAGGACTCATGTAAACTTTTTCTGTACCAAATTTTTTTTTTAGATAAAACTTACTAGTTAAGTAAAAATACAATCAACAACACTACCACGATATTCTATTCCATAATTAATTTAAATTTATGATTTATTAGTATTGATCAGTCTAAAATGTTCCTTAACTCCTCGATTTCATAGTGGTGCAATTTTATTTTGAAAAGGATAAGAAATTGAAGGTGAAAGTTTAGATAGAAAGAGAAAAGTAAGAAATAGATGGAACTACATGAAGAGAAAAAAAAAGACAAAAAAAGTGACTATGCATAAGATTTTAAGAAAAAATAAAAAAAAAAATAATATAAATAATATAATATATATATATATATAAATATAATTTAAATATATATATATATATATATATATATAATTAAATGAAAAAAAATTGGGGGGATCATGGATCCCCTATCTCATTTAAAAGGTCGGTCAGTGCGTTGGGACATCAATCCCTCTTGAGTATGAGACAAGTAAATTTCTATCTATAAGGTCTGATTCTTTTCATATTGAAGCTCCAAATTGTAGGAATCTCACTTGACTCTCACAACTATATATCTTTCTCTATGTGAGTCTAAACTAGCAGAGTGAGACTAACTTCTTCAAATCCCTCTCGATACACCACCTACATCACACCAATCTACTAATCCTTCCCTAAGATTCACTACATTCTTCACATCCACACAAGAATTCATAATTTACATTCACATAAGAACTTAAGTCATCACACCATGTCATACATATGTATCTTACCTCAACTCAAATTCATCAATCACACATTATTTATTCCAATTGCGGTGATTTTTGATAGGGAAATTTGGAAAGATAGGTATCGGAAGAAACTTAAATAATATTTAAAAATAATAGGAATAGACCTCAGTTCAAGAAAGAACCGAAGCATAAAGTAAAGAATAGAATTTGATTCATAACTAATGAAGAATTCAACTATGAATGAATTGGAGAATCAATATGGTGTTGTAGAAAATGTGATTGTAAATATTGACAATATCATATATTTTGTAGACTTTGTCATTATGAACTTTGAAGAAGACATTGAAGTTTCTCTCATCTTTGGACAAACTTTGATGAAAACAATCAGACTTATCATGGATGTAGACTATTATACTTGTATTCATAAGTTGGTTTTGTAAAGGAACAATGGGAAAACCAATATATAGCATAAATTATTTCAAAACATGTACAATACATATGCATATATACATTTATATATAGATATGCTAAAATCTGTATTTGCACCTAACTTTCATTTCAATTATTCAATTTGGTTTCTTTTCTTTTTCTTTTTTGTTTAATTAATGCCCATTTTTTGTTAAAATTATTCAATTAGGTATTTTTCGTTCGATTGAGGTTAGTGTTGTCTTTGTTAATGTCAAGTGTTAATTTGTAGTATTTTCATTTTTTTTGCCATGTGTTAGGTTATTGTTGTGTCACATGATAGTGTCACGTGACAATGTCAGTGTCATGTGTTATTGCTAGTACCACATGTCAGTGTTATGTATTCAATTTAGATTTCATATTTGAAATTTTAACCCAATTGAGTACTATTTTTTTTATATCGAACAATGTTGTTTCTCTCCAAAATAGAACCAAATTAATAATTAGTCTAATTATAATTTATATTTACATGTTAAAATAATTTTTTTAGAATTTATACATCCAATCACTTCACCCAAATTTTGAAATTAATTTTCTTTTTTAAAACTTTTAATTTCAATAAAAAAATCCTTATTTTAAATTTATAATTTTTTTTAAAATATTAAAAATAAATGTAAAGTGACACTTGCAATTTTAAATTTTAAACGAACAAGGTGTTAATGTCAACTTAATGAAACAAACCAAATTGAACCATTTTAAAAAATAATATAACTAAATTAAATAAAAATAAAAAGACAAAATTGAACCAATTGAACAAATATGAGAACCAAATATATAATTAAACCAAAAATAATAAATAAAGGATGTAATATGTGTTAAATAATAGATGTTATTTTGTCTAGAAAAGAATCTCTACACATCAGTCATGTTAAATTGATGAAAGAATTTTGAAAAATGTTCCCTAGATTTCATGTATTACACATCAATTTATACATCTCATTTAAAATGTTCTTTTAGTCCAACTTGAAATTTTAAAAATAAAAAATGTTAAAAACAAATTAATTGATGATATTTTATGAAAGATAAAACATGATGTATTTGCGCTTGCATACATACATATATATATATATATATATATATATATATATATATATATATATACATATATATATATATATATTAATTTAGTAAATTATCATATTTAATAATTAATTATCTAAAATTTGTCTCAGAAATACATACATTCATAATTATCTATAATTTAAAAATAATATATAATTCCTTTTTGTTAGAGTATCCAAGATACTTGGTGAAATATTGTAAAATCAATTGCTTTTAAAGTAAAGCCGGATAGCAGACCCTTCTTTTAATTTTCTTTGTGATTTATCTTTTTTTTTCCTTTCTTGAAAAAGTTCATCTCTTTTTTCTTTTAAAATTTTTTCCTTCAAACCTTATTTATTTTAACTCTGATAACACTCTTGGGTAATAATTAAGGAGCTAGTGATAAATTTTATTCTATCACTTTCAGTCTATATTTATTTTAATGATTCTTTTCTCTCTCTTTTTTTTATGACTTTGTTGTCAAGGTAGAGTAAATCGAAAAAGTGGTTGTTTTTTGGTTTAACATATACTAAAAATTTTGTTACGTTTGTATACTTTGATTTGAGTCCTTGAATTTTAAAATAGTTTTATTACTTGAGTTTTGGAAATTTATTTGTTCTTTATAAAATTTTAAAATAGATTACATGGATGTGAAGACATTTTAGTCGTAAGATTTTAATTTCTATGAAAGGGTGATGTTTTGGTTGAAAGTTGTTTAAAATTTGAAATTTATTGCTATTTAAGATTTAGGTTATTATATTTTTCTTTAGAATATTTTGAGTTATTCATTTAGAAATTTATTTGGTGGTTATATTAAGCATGTTAAGGTATATAATTTATTAAATTGAATTTTAAACACGGTTATGATAAATATAGTCTATTTCCTATATTTTTCCTTTATATCCGTTTGAGTTTGATGTAAATAAAATATATAATAAGTTTAAATTATTAAGATTAAATTAACACAAGATGATTTCCCTTGTTTTCGTTTGAGTTTGATATAAATGATATATATGCTAAAGTTTAAATTATTAAGATTAAATTGAAATGAACGAAGACAATGTTTAAATAAATTTTGGACTTTATTGACATGTTTTGTATGCCTTTGAGAGTCATGTTTGTTAAATTGGTTTTTGATAAAATCTTTGAAAATCATTTTGTTTCCTTGCATAATATAGGTTTTTTGAGCAAAAATATAAACAACATTCAAAATTTTTTTTCTATTTTTCTTAATTGAAGGAATTTTTTTTCTCAAACAAAAATGAGACCTTAACTCAATTTTTGTTTAAGCGAGACAATTTTCGCTCAAACTAAAAAAATATTTCTTTTTCTTTTCTAATATCTTTGATTAATTGTAGTTAAATGTTTACTATACATGTCAAATGAATATTAGTTTAAATATTTAATTAAGTTTTTTCCAAGTGAATTGTGTTGTATAAATATAATTATTAAGATGATAAAACTTATTGTTAAATTACAAATTAAAACAATATATATAGAGAGGGAGAGATAAAGAGAAAGAGAAAGAAAGACATCATATATATTTTAAAAGTTGAAGTTAATTAGTAATAATTTAAATAATAAGATAAGTTTTGTATTGTCCTGATCATCCGCGACCAATATGATTTTTGAATATGATAAGACATTCCAAAGTTGACCTAAAGTCTATAGGCCCAGAAATTGGACTAAGTCCCTACTTCTACTAATTGATATTTTATCAAAAGATATTAATGTATAGGAGAGATAAGAGATATTAAATATTAACTCAAAGGGTGAGGGAATGAATTTACTAGCCTTAGGCTGTGTTCTTTTAAGATGAATGATTTGAGGGAGAGGGAGAGAGTAGAAGGATTATAGGGTGAAGTTGGTGTTGTTTCTTTTAGACCGTGTTCTTATGAAGGTATTTACTGTTTAGAGATTATGGGAAGCGATGATTCTGAAGATTTTTTGTGTTCTTTTTCGTAGATTTGAAAGCGAAGGAAAGTGTTGATTTGAGGCATCCCTCCCTGCATCACATCTTGCTAGCATGGTGAGCTTGGAGAGTGATTGGGATAATTTTACGCTTATGCCCTTGTTATTTTAGCTCTAGCAGGTGAGCTTCTTCCATACCACTCTCATTCCATTTTCCTTTCTTTCTTTTCCTTTGAATATTCCCTAGGACTTGCTACCTTTCCACCATTGTTGGTTGTTGAGAAGAGAGATGGTGGCGACGATAGTGGCGCGACGGAGGGTTGACGTCGCGATAGAGGGTTCACGGTGCGACAGAGCGTTCGTTCACGAGGTGGAATTGTGAAGATATCTTCTTTGGAACCAAACCTATTTTTGTGAGTATTTAATGGAACCAGATTTGTTTTTGCCATAATGGAATGAAATATGTTCTCTTTTTGTTGGATTTGATTCCAACTTTGTGAAGCACATGCATGGTTTCGTTTTAACCGGTTCCATTTTCATGTAACCTATTCCATTTCCATTTGTGGTGTTTTTGGAAATTAAAATATTAAATTTTTTAAATCAAATATATTTTAATATTTTTTCAATTAATAAATATTATTAATATTTTTATTTATGACAATAATATATCAAAAAACTAATTACAACTTATCAAAATATCATTTTATTATACTTTTCTAATACCAAGGACAATTAGGTCATTTTACATTTTCATCTATTAAATTTAATTTTTTTATTAGTCATATCAATCAAATCTTTCACAAACTTTCATACAATTTACTCTCAAATCTACTCCACTATCACTCTCAAATCCCTAAAAAAGAACAATATAAACATCACTTTCTAATCAACTCAAATCAATCATCTCCCTCTCCCTCAAATTCATTACTCAATAAGAACACACCCTTAAGGGGTTTGGAGGTGATTTTGAAGTGGATTAGAGAGTGAAGTGTGTGAAAGTTTATGACTGAATTGACTGATGTGACATATTAAAAAAAGTTTTAATAGATAAAAAAAGTTAGATTATCGAGATGTTCCTATTGTTAAAAGTAATATAAAATGATATACAAATTATTTAGAATTATTTTTATAACTTTTATTGAATGATTGAAATTATAAAAAAAATGAATAATACAAAATATTTGGTATGAAAATAAATTTAATATGTAAGGTGTGAAATAATTTATTCACATACAGATTTTATTTTATTTTTAATAGTAATTTTAGAAGTAATAAATTTTTATTATAACCATAATAAATTTTTAGTTGTGTTATTAATTTTTATTATGTTGTTAGAAATGAATAAATCACAATGCAAGGAAACTGAACTATGAGAGGTAATTTCATAAATTTGAGTGGGTCACTTTAAGACCCAATTTGGGGTGTTACAGGTCACCCTCTAATCTCATCATGCATAGGATTTCATTTGGAATTAATCTTTCTAATCATTGCTCGACATCACATTTTATCACTCTCAAAGAAATAAGGTAATCACCTACTAATCTTCCCTTCCCATTCTGCATAAACAGTAAATCCTTCTAAAAAAACACAATATTAATGTTCTTTATTTCATATCAAATCAAGATAGTACTTCGTATTTTTGTTTCGGTAAGAGCTCTATTTCTTTTTTGTCCGATCAAGTTTCAAAATAAATATAAACAAGAATATATTTAAAATAAAGTGTTTTTCAATAAATAAAAAATAATCATAACTAAAGTAAGACTAATTAAAAATTCCAAAATCATAAATATAAATAAGCTCTTAACCTCTAAGTCTAACTCTATTAATCTTTGCCATAATTCTCTATTATAGGACGAGATTTTACTGAATCACCACACGTAATAGAAGGTTAAATTCAATCTTAATGGACAAGAAGTTGACTTTATTTATTGTCATAGAAACAACCTATTCCTCCGTACAACAATAAGAGTAATTTGTTCTATGAATAGAAGAAAAAGAGATAAGTAGAGAATGACAGTTATTATTTGCATGTCCAATACACATGCAATTTAATTTTTTTTTTAAATATTTTATACTTTAAAAGTAATTTTAACTACAGCTGTATATAATTAAATAAAAATAAAAATATTTCGAGCTATAATCTTTTTAAGAATGTGATTTTGATGATATAATATAATTTCATAAAACGAGTATCCTTTACCTACATTAAATATTTAAAAGAAATTATTTTATTATATATAATAGCATAATACATCTATGTACGTATGATGATAAAAATATTTTTCTAAGAATACATTTTACCTTATTTCAGAAGGAAAAAAAAAATAGTTCAACCGTATGCTGCCCCGAATGAAAGACGAGGAGGAGGACAGTTATCAATAGAACATGTCCTGTATCTTTTTTATAAATTATTTATTTGGTCTTTATATTTATATAACTTATTCAACTTTTTTATATTATTAGATGTTTTGATTAAGTTATTTAATTTTAATTATTATAAAATTAGTCTCTTTCATCAGTTGGTAAACAATATGACAACAGGAAACATATTGATGCTAATTTAAAAATTTCTAGACTATTTTTTTAATAACATAGGACCAAATTAAATAAGTTATATGAATACAAGTATCAAAGAATTATTAAGTTATACAATTAATTATGTATTAAAATGTTAACATTAGTTTATATGTGAGGAAGGTAAATATATTTTAGGGTTATAAATTAGTCCCAACAAAAGAAATGAAGTGAAGAACAAACGAGTTTTAAATTCTTATAATAGAAATATTAACATACATCTAACTATTTTTTTAATGTTTTTAAAATCACAAATATAATTTTTATCTTATATTCAAAGTTTACTTTATAAACATGTTACATAAATCATATATAAAAACGAAAAAAAAAAATAGTATTAAAGTCATTAAAGTTAACACTTATCTATTTTTTATAACTTTGAAAAGTAATTTCGAATGAATAAGTATTTAAAAATGTGTAGGTAGATAACATAAGATCAAAAATTCCCAAATCAATCCGTGTCAATATTTTATTATATTTGCATACTGATTAATACATTTGTTAAAACTAATGGAAACGAAGAAGAAGGAGGAATTGTATTTTTCATGAAAAGTGACGGTTAAATACTTCTTTGCCCTTATATATTTATATCATAATATATTTAATTCGCTCTTGATATTACTTTTCGATTTTTAAATTAACATAAAGTGATCAATTTTTCAGATATTTTGACAACATATTTGTCTCGATTAATGGAAAGGATTTAATTAATACTAATTTTAACATTAAGAAACTTATTAAAAAATTTAACAATGTAAACATGAATATTAACATGGTGTAAACGAAGTAATTTTTTTAATAGAGAAAGGAACATGACCAAGTAGCATTATGCACTTATAATAGAGTATGAAATTTTTTGCAGTTTTGGGAAGATATTTTGAATTGAGACGGTGGAGGTTTATGATATTTACATGGAACTTGGAAGTTTGATTAATGAATGAATAATAAAAGGAAAAAAAGGTATGATTTGATTTTTAAATATGGCAACCAAAGTGGGTTTTGTGATTCCTTTCTTGCCAGCTAGAAGGTAGCCACAAAACTAACAAGAAAGGGATAAAGTATTGTGGAGCAAAGAATCAAAATGAAATATTCTGTTATTTTGATTAATTTTAATCTACTGATACCATATATTTTAATGTTGCGTGTTACAATTACCTAGCTTGCCAGGTCTGTCATATATTAAATTCTTCTTGTGTTTCTCAAATCTCTTAGTTTATATTTTCTAGGTGTTAGTTTCTACAAGTTTCTGTTCATTTTATATCGGGTTGAGATTCCCTTACTATTTCAACTCTTTAATATGTAAGGGTAATTTTATGTTCTATGGATGTTTATAAAACGAAAACATCCTATTACTCTTACCTAGATTAACCTTACTAACTCAATTATGTTTCTATTACTCTTATTCTCACATGACATGGTAGAATATAATACACTACATAGAATTCAAATCAATGATCTCAACATATCCTAATAATCACAAAGAATCAAAGATCAATCTTGAACCTAAATGAGTCACATTTAAATAATATTTTCATATGCATGCAAAGGTCCTAAATATTACAAAAATAAAAATAAAACTGAACTTACTTAGATGAAAATTCTAATTAAGTAAGACTATTTTACTCTATGTCAAGATATTTATGATGACTCTAATATTAAAAAAAATGAAAATATCTTTTAAAATAAAAAAAGTAAAATTTTATAGAAATAATAAAATAAAACTTAAATAATTAATTTTCTATTTATAAACTTTGTATTTTATACAATAAAATAATCTTAGAAAAATCACTTATAGTTTAACTACTATTATGTTATAACAAGTATTTGATCATACATTTTTTTGTATGTTTCAAAATAAATTTGGTTAATTTTTCATACTTCTAGAAACATTTTAAAAATTTAAGTCAATTAAAATAAAAGTTAGAGCATAAAATATCATATTCATCTCCTAAACGCGACAATAAAATAAAAAACATGAGAGTGTAACTGTTTTTAAAATAAAAGATTTTAAGATTTTCTTTTTATAGATATTAGTAAAAATACATACGCTCTATCACATGTCGATAACAAAAAATATTAAATTTATTACTATTATAATTATAAAATTAAATATAAATAATTTTTGTAATTTTATTACAAGTAATTATCTTAAATTAAAAATGATTAAATTTTAAAAAATAAATAAAAAGAAACTAACTTTTAAATAAGTCACTTAAAAAATAAAACTGATAAAATGATTATTTTAATTTAAATTTAAAAGATAAAGATGAAAAAAAATGTAAATCAAGACGGAAATCCATGTATAGATATTAAATAATTCAATTTTCTATTTTTATAAAGTGTGCACAAATTATTCAATGATTTATTTGCCTTAATTCATAATGACATATCTCTAAAAATAATTTGAACTGTCAAAATTTTATTTATAAGAGTATATAAATTTAAAAAGGTCAAATATACTATAATTAGACATAATATTTTTATTTATATATTAATTTTTATATGCATTAAAAAAAATGGGACCTCCAAAAAGCTCTGTTATTGTCCATAATTACCACTATAAGTAGCCCTAACTTTTATTTAGAGATAAATTTAGAATGAAATAAAACTTTAAAGATATAAAAAAAAAATTAGAAGTTAATTTTTTTTTTTTTTACAATTAGACTTCTCCAACCATCTAGATAGGACAGGTATAAAATTTGGTGTTGGAGAATCACAAAATCACGATCTTGAAACGTGGTTTAAGGACCACTCACATGAACTTGATCGTAAGTGTTGCATTGGGAAAGATGTGGCAAAGATTGAACTCTTTATTAAGTTAGTATTAAGTCAAAAATTTTGTTCAATTATTATGATGCTTTTACTGGTTCTTTGTGGATAAATGTATGCACAAGCATAATGATAAGATACGTCAAATAGATATAATAATACATTAAATATAACATCTAAAAATTTATAATGTAATATTCTTTCCGTAAAATATATTAAAATTATAAATAATTTAAATAATTTTTTTAATATATAACAAAAACAATTAATGAAATAAAAAATTAAAAACAAAAAGAGTTGATTAATTAATTAAAATAAGGAAAGATTATATATATATATATATATATATATATATAATAATGAAATTATTGGGTTCTTGATGTGGCAAGATGATCATTCATATTAACTTGATCATAAGTGTTGCATTGAGGAAAAGATGTGGCAAGGATTCAACTCTTTATTAAGTTATTAAGGCAAAATTCTTGATGGATGTATGCACAATCACCGTGTTAAGATACGCCAAATAAGTATAATAATACATTAAATGTAACATTTAAAATGTTTATAATGTAATATTTTGTCCGTATAATATATTAAAATTATAAATAATTTATTTTAATATATGACAAAAATAATTAATGAAATAAAAAAATTTAAAACAAAAAAGAGTTGGTTAATTAATTAAAATAAGAAAAGATTTATGCTTGTCTTTTCAAAGAAGAGATAAGCATGTTTTAAATAAGAAAAAAAATATAATGATAGTATATGTGTAACTATGAAATTGTTGGGTTGAGAAAAGATCACCAAAGACACACAATACCAATAAGACATAAGTCCAACATACGCATTAAGGATTGACATCATTCTTAACCTAAAATCTTAAAATGATAAGTTTATAGGTTTTCATCCATATATGGTGCTTAACTTTCTTATTTTTACTCAATGTTAGACTTAGACTCACACTTAGATTCCCAATAATCTCTCTCTCAAGTGTGAGTCCTTTCACATTGACACTTCTCCCTCGAACTAACTACCGAATACCCACTGTCAGGAATATCTTTTGATATAGAGTCTTGTCTAAGCCGATCATCATACGAACCAGACTTTGATATCTTTGTTGGGACTCACACTTGAGGGAAAGATTGTTGGGAATCCAAGTGTGAGTCTAAGTTCCACATGGAGTAAAAATGAGAAAGTTGAATACTATATAAGGATGAAAATTCAAATCCATGATTGACTCATGTTTCGTTAGTATTATATCTTCCTAGTAATATTTTTTCGAATGAACCAACAAAAAAACATGTAAATACCTTAACCTTACGAGTGATCTAATCAAAACTTGAAGACATTTCATTGTTGTGTAAGAGTCACACCATGTATTAAAAATATGATTAAAAATTTTTGACATCTTGTAACAATGTTTGTTCCAATTAAGATTGTTCACTAAAAGTTTTGTGAAGAATATCTATAATGCAATTAGTTATGCTGGTTGTTGTATTCTATTAATACTTGACGATGTATATGGATATTGTTATAAAATTAATGTTTTAAGATATATTATGACTATATGTTAGAATGTAAAGAAATTAGTTGTATAGCATTAGTACTACATAAAATGTTGGTGATTTATATGGTTGTTTGGTTATATATATATATATATATATATATTTATTTATATTTGACAGATATAATTTATTGAATACATACCATTACTATTATGTAATTTTAGTACATGTGAAAAATTATTATGAATGTTATTAAGTATATCAAACATAAATTATTCAATGTAATTGTTTTTCCAATTACTTTATAATTGATTTTAATGCTATTATTATTTTATTTTTGTTATTCAGTCAAATATTTTTTTGATATTTTTCTTTCATTCATTGTCCATTTTCTTTCTTTCTTTCTTTTCTTCTTCTTTTTTTTCACTGTATCAAACGTAGCACTATACGAGTGTACACTAATAGCGATGTACACAATGATACATGAGTATACAATGATGTTGATTTATTAAAAGTTATCATGACATGCAATCCTAGAGCTACTTTAAAGTGTACACTAATATTGTCCATCGTTGTTTTATATTAATTACAAATCATTTTATATGATCATACAATGATATGTGGAAATAATAAACAAAATGACAACATAATCAAAATATCATACATTTAATAACAAAAATTAAAAAGTAGAGACTTAAAAAATAAAAATTTTGAGTACTCAAATAAATTAAAAAATTTAGTTAACATTTAATTAGAAGTATAAATTTATAAAAAAATAGAACTTAACTAAATCTATAAAATGTTAGAAAGATAAGTATAATAAAAAAACAAAAAAAACATATTAACGTGATTATTAACATAAATGATCTTTCACATTGTGTGTCAAAGATAAAAAAAATCAAAAGTTATTAACCAATAAAAATTGACATATATATAGATTGAGAAAAAGAATCCCTCACATTATTTCTTTTTTATAGAGAAGTGGTATATTTAATTACTTTTATGATGAACATGTGTTGGTTATATGATTATTAACCACATCAAAAAACATAACAGTTAGAAAATATGAGAAAAATAATCATTTTTGCTTACAAAGAGAGGGAGTCAGATACAACAAACTTAGTTAAATTATTACATTATTATCTTAAAAGATCACATTTACATCTAATTCAATTTCATAACATCAATTTAATAAAGTGAAAATTCATAATATATATATATATATATATATATATATATATATATATATATATATATATATATATATTAATTTGACTATATCATTGATGTGGACCCTTACAAATCAATAGTACATCTTTTTAAGGATGCACTTTCCAACAAAACCCTTGAGACTAAACATAGTCTAGGCTGTAATGGATCAAGATCTCACTTTCTCCAAACTAACAAAATCAAATATGCGTTTCTTATTTTCTTGCTTTGCAGACGTTTTGATTATTATTATTATTATTATTATTATTATTCAAATTTGAAACTATTTCTCATTGGAGATTTGTTATTTGTCAGATGACAACATGTTCTAAAAGCAAGTTTGATGCAGAAAACTTGTTTTCCAACCGATTGAAATGTTTTGTGCTTTCAATTTTGTGGGGTTTCTTTTCACGCATCCATGGTATATCCATGAATGAGGGGAAGGGACTTCACGAGGGCCTTCATAATCGACACATATTTGTTTAAAAGATTTTGAAATCTTTTCACCACATCATATTTGTTTCAAAAGATTTTCACATATTTTATGAAGATTTTAGGACTTCACGAGGGCCTTCATAATCGACACATTTCATTTTTAAATTGGATAGATCTAAATATGACGTGTTGGATTTTCCAATTTTCCAGCTAATTGTTGCTCACAGAGGATAAGTTGTTGTTTTATGAAGTTGTGTTTAATGATCAGAAAAAGAAGAAAAATGGATAGAAAAGATAAATAATACAATTCTATCAACTCAAATTACTGGTGTTTTAACATATAGAAAATAATCCATGTATTCATTCCAAATGGAGTAACATTTATTATGAGATAGAAAGGAGTAACTAAGAGACATGAAACGAGGTTTGATTTGATTTTAGCTAGAATCCATTCAGATCCAGTCATCCCAATGGTGCACCACTGCATACACATTATTAAATATACACTCCCACTACTCATCAATTCCATCACCTACCACTACACTTCAACTAACATCAATTAATCACAAACAACACCCACAAGCCTCCATCCCCATTTCCCTTCGTCTTTTCGAAACCGACACACTCCTAATTTTTTTTTTCTCAAACCCCCAATAATGGAATCCGCACACCAATAAACACTCTTCCATATTCAACCCATTCGGATACTGTCATATAGTAACTATTTTATTTCTGCTTTTCAACCTTCATATTTCCTATCACGTAGGTAGATTTAAGACAAAAAAATATCTAAATTATCATTCTCCTCAACCTGTGAATGATATAGAACTTCTTTCAGACATTACATTTAAAAAATATATATAAGTTTTTATGATTAGAAATTAATTTACACTTAGTTTCTCCCATCCGTTACTGCTTCGTTGCAATGTCGAGGTGAATGTGTTTCAGCAGCACGGGTATAACGATATCGGGAGAACTGAGTTGCGGCAGGTGGCCCTCCGTCGACATGACTTCAACGACGGAGTCGCCGCCGATGTTTTGGTGGAGGTACTCGGCGACCACGATGGGAACCGCTAAGTCCTTCTTGCTTTGGATGATGTGGCATGGGACTGTGACGAGGTTGAGGATTTGACGCATGTCGCTTTGGAAAATGGTCTGCAACACGCTCAGCGCAATGTCTGGGCGCATATTGAACAGGGTTCGGCTGAACTCCTGCACCGCCACGGACTCCATGTCCCCACCAACGGCCATCGGAGCGAACCCTGAGCACCATGCCTTGTAATTCGCAGCCATGGCGTCGAATAGTTCGTCCAGATCTTCCTGCTCAAACCCCCCGAAATACTCCATGTCGTTCAGATACCTTGCATTAATTCCACATTCAACATTATATATTAACCAATTCGATAATGCTAATTAATAATATAGATAATTCTCTTAAATTATGTGTCTCATAATAAGGTAATGAGTATTTCTTAACAAAATTATTGGTTATTCAAACTATATTGAAGAATGCAATTAATTTATGCGAGATGTTAATTAATGAAAATACTGTCAGAAAAGATAATTAGGGTTTTCTTTGTTTTCTCAAATGATGAAATATTTTTTGGACAAATTAAATGCTGAAAGTGAAACACAATACGATAAGGGCATTTTTAACACTTATATTTGTTACTAAAAAAGGAAAACAAACATATTATATATGCTTCTCGACATTAACCTTAACAACAAATAAAGATGGATTATTTATAACAAATATCTCGAGAGTATTAGTTAAAAATGAACAAAACAAGAAAGATGTAATAGTAAATTACAGCGAGGTATATTGGTAGCATTACTTCCCTTCCAGTAAGACCTTTTGGGTGGTAATAATGAATAGCATAAAAGGCTTGAATTGGAATATACCAGTGCAGTTATAGACGAAGTCAAATACACATGATTAGTGATGATTAGTGAATCATGACATGAAAATAACGATTGAGTTACCTGGGCGAAGCGGAGAGCATGATGATTTTGGCGAATAGATCGGGGCGAGAAATGGAAGCGACAGTACCAATCATAGCGGAGACAGAGTGACCAAGAAAGATGCATGAATGAACACGAAGCTCTTCCAAGATAGCAAGCAGGTCGAAGGCATAGCCTTGCAAGGTGGAATAGCGGTCGAAATCGAAGTAATCGGGGTTGGTGGTGCCGGCTCCCATGTTGTCGTAGAGCACCACACGAAAGTCGTCGAGGAGATGAGGTACGAGGTGTTTCCACACGGATTGGTCTGTGCCGAAGCCGTGAGCCAGAACTATGTAGCGCGTGCCGGATCCCAAAACCTTCACGTTGTGAGCTTCTTCCACTATCCCCATTTTTTTTCTGTTTTGCTATTGACGCTTAGGGTCCAAGTTCCAGACCTCTTCCTCCTCCTATTTGTACATAACAAACAAGCCTGTGAAGCCAACGCAGAGAGGGACCAAACCAATATAATAGTATATTACAAAATTATATTCTCCCATTTTTTTTTCCTTACATGATCTTTTTTTTGTTTTTTAAATAACATGTTGCAAACAATTTCTTAATTCAGAAGAATAAATTATGCACATGCCGTAAAATACTTTTACACGTAGTTATATAAGTTTATTAATTGATTTTCATTTTAAAAGTTATATATATATATATATATATATATATATATGGGTATATTTTTTCGTACGTAATAAAAATGATAATTATCATGTATGTGTGTGTAATTATATATAACTGGGTTTAAATATTCTTAAAAGTAGAAGAACCATCCATTTGCAAAGTGAATGTGGTTAACACCGGAGGCATTACATGTGCAGTCCTTCTGTAGTGTTTGTTTATTTATAGTGAAAGGGAAAGGACGCGGAATAATAGCAATAGTAAGAACAAAAAATATTATTTAGGTGGATAGAAGGCATAGTAAGAAAGAGAAGGAACTTTAAAAAAAAAAATCCAATAACGCTAGAAGGAGGACTTAAACCTCCGACCTTGTAGTTAACAGCCACACGCTCTAACCAACTGAGCTATTCCAGCATTTATATTATCATTGCTTTTTATATTTTATCACAGGCACCTATATATAATTTAAGCAACATTAATCATGTATTTCAATAAATGCATAAATAGTTGATAAAGAACAAAACCATGTCTCACAGTCTTACAAGGACGTATAGTTTTAATTCTGATGAACAATGTGAAAATCTTGTTGATGGACAATTTATAAGTAGTTTTGTAAATATCTTAAAACTTCATATTTAAGAATAATAAGTCTCTAGGACTCATGTAAACCTTTTCTGTACCCAAAAAATATTTTTATAAAACTTACTGGTTAATTAAAAATTCAATCAACAACACTACATTTTATTTCTACCACTAGATTCTATTCCATAATTAATTTAAATTCTTGTTTTATTAGTATTAAACAAACAAAACAGATAAATAGTATAATTTTGTTATCTTCTACCATATCAATGTTAACCGTCATTTACACAATATTAAATCCATAAAAATATATTAAGCATAGTTGTAAACTTTTTTTTTACAACAACTTAATTTATAGTTAACACGATAACAAAGTCATCTAAAAATTCAATACGTTAATACTTCTTGTAATTAGCTAGTATTCAGATCATATTCATATTAAGTACTCATTTAATAATTACTTTCTTTGAGAATTTGTTTATTTGGTGTTGTTGCAACCAAGATCGTGACAGAATAATGAAAAATAAAATTGCAAAAAAATAGAGTTTGGAGTCGTTACCTTAGTTTATTTTAGAAAACTAAGAAAAAAATAAAAAGATAAGACAAGGTGTGCAAAAAATCAGATTTCGGGTCTGGGAGTCAGTTATGAGTGAAAAGTGCATTAGCATCACGCAGTGTTCGTCCTAAGACGATACCTTTACTTAGATGTGCAAAAGGATGCGATTCTTTTAAAAGGTATATTTTCCCAAAAATAATAATAAAAGAATGTACAAAAGAAAAAAAAATAATTTTTTGATTTTTTTGTGTTTGACAAGTATTAGATCTCGTTGTTACGTATCTCCATTTACAATGGAGAATCAGGTTACCTAGTTCTTTCTGAAAAAACTATTTAATAAAAGATTTTATTTTTATTTGGAGAATCTTTTAGAAATTGTTGATTTAATTTCTTATTTTTTATAATTTTGAAAACCTTTTTATGTTTTTTAGTATTTTTAATTATTTGAAAATAAGCGTCACGCGATGTGAGCAACAAGAGAGACACTAAAATTTAAAAAATAAAACTAGTTTTTATTTTTAGTTCTTTATATGTTTATTAGAAAAATATAAAATTTTAAAATAGGTGTCACGCGGCCAGACAAACACTAAAGATATGGAGAAAAATATTATTTATGATTAAAACAAAATATAATGAAAATTGAGAAAAAAAAAACTTGCAGTGACGTTCTTCTCTATCAATCTCACTCTCTTTTTCTTTACGTTATAACTACCATTTTTCTATTTTCTTTCTTTTTTCCTACCTCCTTCATTATGTTTTTATTTTTTCAAAAGAGAGATAAAACGGATGTGTGTATGTGTGAGTGGTGATGCGAAAGAATCAGGAAAGTGCAGAGAATATTTTCTTTTTTTTTTCGATTCCCTTTTTCATATGACAAACTTTCGACACATTGCACATTGGAACACCAATCTCTCTCGAGTATGACAAAAGTAAAATTCTAACTATAAGGTCTGATCTCCTTTTCATATCAGACCTCCAAATTGTAGGATCTTCATTTGACTCTCAACTAAATATTTTTTTTGTACTTGAGTCTAATACTAGCAAAGTGAGAATAGCTTCTCCAAATCCCTCTCTATACGCCACATATATCACACTAATGTAGTATTTCCTTCCTAAGAGTCACTACATTCTTCACATCGATACAAAAATTCATACCTTACATTCTCATAAGAATTTAAACCATCACACCATGTCATACATATGTATTTGTTGAGTATGATGGAAATAACATCTTATGAAAGTCCCACATTAAGTTAGGAAGTGGGTGTTAGTGACTATATAATGAACTTTAGGTCCATGATGTATCTTTCCCCAAGTCAAAGACACTTTGAGTTAATGTTTAACTTTTCTTATACTTTTGTAGTAGAGTGTTATGAGATGTAGTTAAATGTTTGCTTTGAAGAGTATGAGTGTACTTCGTGACAAAGGCTAACATTGAAGTCGAAGCCGAAATGTGTCAAACAGTGTAAAAGACTCAAATGTTATTATGAAATACGTTTGAAACGTTAAATAAACGTAATAAAATTTGCTTAATTTTACACCATACTCATACCCGTACCCATTTTCTTACTACTTTTATATTAATTTTAATTGATTTTATAAAATAATAAAAAATTGCGGTAAAAAAAATATAATATTATCAAATATTCAATATTAGGAGAATGATTGTTTTTTCGATATCAAATACTTTGAAATAAATTATAATTGTTTACATTTTAGATTATAATACCAAATAAAATTTCATGAGAACCAAAACATTTATTAAATTTACAACCATTAATGAAACCTATTTGATAACATTTAAAAAAATATAAAAGGAAAATAAATATTCAAATTAAAATATATTTTAAATGTTTGTTTACTTCAAAATTTTAAATTATAATGAATCTCTTTTTTATACACTAAGAAAAGTTATAATACATCACTTGATTAAAATGATGCAAAGAACAAATAGTAAACATAATAATAAAATTTTGACATAGATCTTGTATCTTTTGAACTCCAATATATGTTGAATGGTGATAAAAAAATATTTATGGCAATTACATTAAATTTTTATATCGTAGTAAATAAAAGTTATTTATACAATTATAGTGAAAAAATTACAGTATGATTGATAATGAGTTAGAAAAAAAATAGATAAATTATATTGAAATAGTATTTTACATGATGAAAATAAACAACAAATAAAAATATTAAAAAATGAACAAATATGCGTATTAGAAATGTTAGATTTGATGCACCAATCACCAGCAAGAGGGAGGTGAATTGGTTTTTCAAACTTTTGATTTGTTCTTACACTTGAAAAATAATTTTTATGAAATCTTTAACCAATTGACAAAAGCAGTTTAAGAATGCATATTGTTCAACCTTTATACCTAGCAAAAATTAAAAGAGAATGAAAGAGAACACAAGAGACAACAAGATTTATACTGGTTCGATTCAAATGAATCTACATCCAGTCTCTAGTTTTCCTCACTAGAAATTTCACTATATCAATAAGAGAAGGAATACAAGAAACACCTATGCAATTCCTAAACTCTAAAACCACACTTTCTTGAAAACACCCATTCAAGAAATGTGCAAACTGTAATGCTCCAAGAAATTACACACAATTACCACAATCACAGTGATAACACAAAATTTCAAATTCAAGAAACTAATACAAAAACAATGACAGTAATGAAACAATAACACCTGATTTAGTACACAACTTTGGTGTCAATATTACACCTTCTTCATTTGATCTTGATGATCATTCTTGATGAACACTTAAGTCCTTGCTGCAGAATTTGCTCCAAGAAGATTTTCAACACTCTTTTATCTTTCTTTTTGGTTGAAAACGTTGTTTTCAGAAGGTGCAGGGATCTGTTTTTATCTAACAACTGTTGTCAAGACGAGTCTAGTCGACTAGATTAGTTTGCTAGTTTACTACATTATGACAAGGCCCAAATCCAAATTCCATAACTAACCTATTTAACTAGAGTAGTAGCCTAGTCGACTATCAAGACAACATACTAACATTTTCAGATTATCACATACATATATTTATGTCTTGTTCTGATTCCAATCATTTTCATGTTATTGTGGACATCACAAAAAATATTTTTTGATTCGAATCATTGTCATGCTATTATGGACATCATCAAAAATATTACAGATACACTTAATCAGCAACAAAAAATAATTTGAGAGACTATTGAAAGAAATCGCACAAAGAAAAACAAATGTATAATTAAGGGTATGATAAGATGAAAAATATCTTATAGATCTAATAAAGCTTTTAAAATATCAAAATATATACTCAATGGTTGAGAAATAAAGAAAATTGTTTTAGCAAAACAAAAGAATTCTTCAAATGAAACAAAAATGAATAATTGTAAGTAAAGATTTTTTTTTATATTAGCTAGTAAATGAAATGTTTATGCTATTAAACATTTAAATTGAGAGTATTAAACATTCTCATGTGAAATGAAAATATACAATAAATAAAAATATTAAAAAATAATAGAAATATTTAAATGTGAGACATAATTTTTTTTTTAATTGGCATACATTATTTTAACATAATTACATAAAGATTATGATAAGATGAAAAAAATATATTAGAGATGTGAATGAGTTTCGTGACAAATTAAATAATTAGAAGAAATAAAAAATAGAAAGTATATATATATATATATATATATATATATATATTTACTTAATGAATTGTAAATATTTTAATAATTTAAATGGGGACGGATATATGACGGGGATATGTACATCCATATAATCATTCCCTTACATAGTTGAAAAAGTCGGGGATTCCCCATATATATACATAGTCAATGTGGAGATTCTCCGTCAAAACGGGGACGAGTTTAGGCAATACCCACAGGGGACAGGTTTATTTGCCATCTCTAATCTTAACCATACTGACATCATAAGAGTGTGTTTGGATAGAGTATTTTAATGAAGCAATTCATTTTTTTTGAAGAATTTAGATTTCTTTGTAATGAAATGCTTTGTTTGGATAGAAAAATTAAAAAGTATTTCAAATGCAAGCATTTTTTTGAAGGATTTCAATTAGCTAAATTAGTAGAAATTCAAATACCCTCAAAATAGGTGGAATTTGAAATTCTTCTCACTCAACCTAACATTTTAGACTCTCTAGTAGAGTTGTCAAACGGGTATGACGACCTAGACGGGACGAGCATGCTCGATGATCTAGACGGGCCTGATGACCCACACGGGCCCGACGACCCACATGAGCCCGACAATCCAAACGGGTCTTACGACCCGAATGGGCCCGACGACCCATACGGGTTTGATGACCCGAACAGGCCTTACGACCAGAACGGGCCCGACAATCTGGAATGCTCGACGACTTGGATGAGGCAGACTATCTGGACAAGACCAATGATCCGACGAGCCTGACAATATAGACGGGTCTAACAACCCGAACGGGCCCGACGACCCAGACGAGGCCGACGACCCAGACGGGCCTTACAACACAGAGTAGCCCGACGATCCGGACGAGCCCGATGACCTGGAAGGGTCCGACGACCCGGACGGACCCGACGACACGGACGTGCCCAACGACTCCGATAGGTCAAAATATCCAGACGGGGCAAACGACCCGGACGGGCCCAATGATTGGACAGGCCCGACAAACCGGACGAGCCTGACCACCGGACAAGCCCGACGACCCGGATGGACCCGACGGTTTTGAAGGCCCGTGTGGGTCGTCGAGCACGTCTAGGTCGTCAGACCTGTCCGGGTTGACGGGCCCGTCCGTGTCGTCGGGCCCTTTTTGATCGTTAGGTTTCCAAATTTATCATGAAGTCAAAACATAATTAAGCCTAAAATAAATATTGTTAAAATTAAATTTTATCTCACAATAAATTCAATTTTTTTTTTCCAAACAAGAAATTGAAATGTTAGGTATTTTAATTTCCTTATCCAAACAAGTTATTTAGAAAATGAATGGAATTTAATTGCATGTAATTCAAATGTAAATCATTTAAATTTCTAAGCATTGTTGAAATGCTCCATCCAAACACAAGGTAAAGTCTATAAATCATTTGCTATCACATTAAAAATTATTAAAAAATTCAAATAAAATAAAAGAATATAAAACTTGAGAGGGTCACATCAAACCTATGATAAAATTTATACTCTACGAAATATGGGCAAATTATACCTATTATAAAAAAATCTAAATAATACATTGAGGTAAAACATTAAACCACTTATATTATTTTCTATGAATAAAAGTTAAATTAACTAACTTATCAACATAATTTCCTTTATGAAAAATATGAGAGACTTTGAAATGCAAGCACTGATATCATCTTACTCTAAAATTTCCAAAAACTCATTCTTTGACCAAAAAACAGACTAAAAAAATTACTATTCAATCAAAATATATAAAAATTCTCCCTTCAAACATGTTCCATAACATAAATAACTTCATAAATTTAACATAAATAAAATTTTAAAGCATATTTATTGATCAACACTAATTATGATTTTTTTTTAATTAACGTTGACGTAGCTACTTTTTTAGTCTGTGTTAGTGAAAGTTCTTTTTATTTAGTAAAATTATTTTTTAATTGTTATAAGTTATATTTATCCATCAATATTATTAGGAATTCTTTTTCGTTTAACATTGCTAAAATTATTTTCTTTATTGATGTAAGCTAGATATATTTCTTACTCAATATAAAAAGTTGTTATTTGTTTGGTTAACGCAAACTTGTTTTTTTCTGTTAACATCTATTACGATAATTTTTTTTGTTGCAATTTGTTGAAATTAATTTTCAATAAATTCCATCATAGTTATTTTTCATCAAATAACATCTATTTTGACTATTCTAAAAAATTAACCTTATCTAATATTAGCAAATATAATAGAGATTAACATTAGTAAAAAAAAACCTGCTAAACAATTAATATTAAATGAAAAATTAGAATTAAAGGAAAAATAGCTTAAACGTAACTAATTAAAAAGATGATTGATTGATATTTTTGTTATTAGATATTTTTTAATACTAAATTTTTATATTTAATCATAATCAATACATTCTATAACTTATACTTAAAAACTATACAAATTTAGTGTAATTCAATTTTATTGAAATTGTGAAATTCCTAATCAAAATACTAAGTTTAGTCATTCTTCTTCACTTGATATTTATAATGTTGGATGGAGCTTCTAAAGTATTTTGTGGGGGTACATCACCAACTCCACGGGGGCATAAAAAGTAAAAGGTGAGAGTCTATATCGAAAATGGAGGGTATATTTAGCAATAGCCATGCCATATTGGATAAGGGCCTGGTAAGTAGACACTTTCCTCTTACTTGCACAAACATGTCTTTTTGTTTAATATTTAAAGTAATTTTTTTGGGTATCAGAGTACTAGCACAAGTACTAGCACAAGTAAACTACAAGATGAAAATAAAGGAACAAAAATAGATAATAGGCAACGAATATAATTTATTCAAGAAAGGGAAAAATTACATATCATTCTCTCTGTTCCCAAGGAGAAAACAATGACAACCTCTCTCTTGGAAATAGGAAAAAATTAATACAAGGAGAACCTTAAAAGAGAAACTAACCTTCTCTCTTAGAGGAGAAACTAATATTCTCTCTTAATTATTCTCTCAAGCAAATAAAGCAAAAAGGAATAGAAAACCAGAGACTTTGGAATGATTTCCTAAGAAAACACTGGACTTCTTTTATAACATTAAAAGTAAGCCCCAAAGTAAGTTCCCATCGATGTGGGACTTCTTTTCTCACAATCTCCCACTTGAAGATTTTGATGAATTAATCAAATCTTCACACCATGCTTTATTCTCTGCCTTCGTGTTGCTTGTTCTTCTTATAGACTTCAGTAGGATCGAATCCCTGTAGACTTTATCGACACATAATTCTGATCCTCCGAAACACAATGTAACACCCGAGGTTCCTTCTAAGGACCTCTTGTCAATACTTCATTGCTCTCCACCAAACCCGCCATGAACCTACTAACCACTCCCATTGCTTGTGCAATGTCTGGTCTTGTACACATCATAGCATTCATAAGGCTGTCCACCACCGATGCACTCGGTACTCGAGACTTCTCCATCCTCTTCGCTTCACTGCTAGGACTCATACGTGAGGAACAATTGATAGAAAATGGGGTAGAAATTGGCTTGCAATCTTGCATGTTGAAGCGTCGCAAGATTATCAGTAAGTATTTCTTCTAAGAAAGCCAAACTTTCCTATCTTTTTTGTCTCGGTGAATTTGCATCCCTGAAATCCTTGTTTGCTGGTTCCAAGTCCTTTTCATACTTCCTAGCCAATTGTGCCTTCAATTCTTGGATTTGAACTTTGTTGGGGCCTACCTCCAACATGTCATCCACATACAACATCAATGGTCTAAACACCCAGTCTGTTGTAACCGAGGCTTTTGAAGGAATCAAATCTCTGGTACGAACACCTGAGCTCTCTTTAAACCGTACTGAGATTTGTTCAACCATGCAAACCAAGTTTTCTTGTTCTTTAACGCCTTCTGGTTGGAGCATCATTTCATTTCTGCTTAACAATAACCTTGTGGGTAGTGGG
>Ga0214544_1001047_pt1 | contig 55650 bp, 46 predicted proteins | sample CNSS3metaG_FD_160074 | JGI IMG/M metagenome (GOLD analysis project Ga0214544, IMG submission 160074) | Root nodule microbial communities from cowpea collected in UCLA plant growth center, Los Angeles, California, USA - CNSS3 | ecosystem: Host-associated > Plants > Roots > Nodule | place: USA...
GACGTAATTGAATAAAACTAAGATAAACACGCAAAGCAACTCCCCTTACCTGGATTCCTTGCTCCAAACACGAATTGATGAGTGTGCTTTGAAGTAAAACCTTCTCCTCTCTTGATTTGTACCCTTCACACCGTTCTTCCTCCCAATTTCTCTCTGTACTGCGTCCAGACCAGATGTTCTCCACCCAACGCCCACGCTCTCGTCTCAATACCACTCCTCTTGCTAATTCTCTTCCTTTCCTTTACTAACTACCTCTCTAATTACCCCTTTTATACCACTAAACGAAAATTTAAGTAAAATAAAGCTTAATGATTGATTAAGCCGCTTCTCAAGCTACGTCCAACCCTCTGAATTGCCCATTCATTGGCTGCTAGGGTTCTCAAACCCCTTCATATTCATATTAATGAAATTTAGCAAAAAGAAAAGTAAGTTAGTTCTCAACAAGGTTTGAACCCCCTCCCATGCACATACCAAGCCAAAGCCCAAACCACTCAACCAATCCTTATTTCATGCTAAATCCCACAATTGTAAGAGTTTATCATCATCTACACGAGTTCAATATATAAGCACATAAAAACACATAATTTAAATAACATCCAATTGGCACACATAGGACTCGAACCCAAGTCCTCACACACAATAAAGTACTCTCAACCACTTGAGCTAGTACTCTTTTAGGTCACAATTCATCGCATTTATTGCTTTAAATGTTCTCGCTACCCGTTCTAATTAAATAACTATTTAATTTTCCCGGATCTTACACAACCCACTTGAGTTTGTGTTTGAGAAGGTTTCAAAAATTTTAATAGTATTTCACTCCTTTTGGTGGATTTGAGTGTAGCCTTGCCTTGATGCTTTGGGGGAGAGTGATCTAAACACTTGTGTGAAATTCTTTGGACCGTACTTAGTCTCGGGTTTGGTTACCAATTGTCACTAATATCTTCTTTTTTTCTCGGATTTTGATTTTTGTGATAGGAAAGTGAGATGGTGACTCCCGTGACCACTCAAGTTGTATTGGGAGACCTTGGTAAAATCTTGCAACAAATGGAGCTAAATAGAAGAGAGGATAGACCTCATCATGAAATAGTCCTCCAAGCACACATTCAAATGCAAATGCAACAAATTCAACAAATGCAACAATAATTGCAACAATTCCAACAACAAATAGAGGCTAGGAAAATAGAGCATTCTAGGCGCCAACCATCACAAAAGAAGGAAACTCCAAAGATTCCTAAGTTCTATGGTGGATGTGATCCCAAAATCTACCTTGATTGGGAAGCTCAAGTGGAACAAATTTTCAAATGAAAATCATGTAAAGGATCAAACAAAAGTTGATCTAGTAGTGTTAGAATTTTTGGAGTATGGCAAAACTTAGTGGCATAAAGTTTGTAAAAATTATGACCAAGGGCCACCTACGACTTCTTAGATGGACATTAAAACTCTTATGTGCACTAGATTTGTTCCTCCCTCCTACAGGAAGGAACTTCTTTTGAAGCTCTAAAGGCTTCACCAAGGTTCTATGTGTGGGAGTGAGCATATTAAAGAATTAGAGTCTCAAATATTTAGGGTTGGAATAAAAGAAACTGATAAAGAAAAAATGAAAAGGTTTGTGAATGGTCTTAGAAGAGACATACAAGACCAAGTAGAGTTGTATGAGTACTCTACTCTTCAAAATTTTTTCACACTTGCCCTTAGGATTGAAACTCATTTGAAAAGAAAGAATAGGGCAAGGAAGAGTTACTCAACTAACCACTACTATAGTCACTCATGGAAGGGAAAAGCTAAAGAGAAACATGATAAATCTCCTTCTAAGTCTCACCAAGCACCATCAAGTAAAAATAAGTCACCAAGTGGTCACACTCACCATTCCACTTCTCAAAGATCAAGTTCTATTAAATGTTTTAAATGTTTGGGGTATAAACACATTGCTTTGAATTGCCCAATCAAGAGGATAGTGATCTTAAAGTAGAATGATGATGAGAGTGAACATTTTCCTTCCCCTTTCCCTAAAAGTACTTCTTCCCACACTTCTTCTTCTTCAATAGAAAGGACTAAACACCTTGAAAGTGGATTTTTAATGGTAAGGCGCCAACTAGGGCAAGTTCCCAAAGAACTTGATCCTTCTCAAAGACAAAACCTTTTCCATGGGGGGTGCCTTATCAATGACAAGATATGTGCCTTCATCATAGATAGTGGAAGTTGTGTAAATATGGCTAGCCCAAGGGTGGTGGACAAGTTTGGCCTTAAAACCATTCCTCATGCCAAACCCTACAAGCTATCATGGCTTAAGGAAGAAGAAATAAAAGTAACTAAACAAGTCCTCATTAACTTTTCAATTGGCAATTTTAAGGATAAGGTATTATAGGACATTGTGCCTATGGAAGCCAACCATATTTTGCTAGGTATGCCATGACAATTTGAAAGAAAAGTTGTTTATGATGTCCATGCAAACACCTATGTTTTCTCCTCCCTAGGAAAGAAGTTCACAATCCTACCTCTCCCACCTCCACAAGAAAATGAGGACAAAAATAAAATAAAAGATGAAAAAGAAAAAGAAAAAGAGCAAGCTTTCACCAAGGAGTTATTTGCCTACAAAAAGAGCTATTCAAAGCAAGAGGTGCAACACCACTCTTCATTCTCTTCCCAAACAAACAGAGATGAACAAAAACACAAGTAAGAAAGGGAGAGTGGCATTAAAAAGAAATAGGGCATCTCCAAGACTAGGGATGGAATCATTAAAGATGAAGAAAGTTCTCATCAACTCAAGTCAAGCTCCGTCAACAAAGACTTTAAGAATTTGAGGTCAAATTCTCTCCAACAAGGGGAGAATGATAAAGGATTGATCCTTACCAAGGATGATGGCCCATGGCACATGCTTAGAAGAAAGGAAGTTCCTTGATCCCTTCCTTTGCTTTTTTTAGTTTAAAATTGCATTAAGTTGGCTTGGTTGACTATTTTTAAGTTGACTTGTTGACCTTGAATTGTTGACTCAAAGGATTTGCTTAACCTAAAGCAAACATGCTAATTCAAAATTAACTTGTGTTTCTAGGTTCATTAAGAGGTGGGACAAGGAAGGACAAGTGATCCATTTAGATGGCTTTTGGAGAGCACATGTGGAGGAAAGAGAAGGATCAAAGCTTTATAGAAACATCTAGAAAGGATGACCACATGCCTTGGCCTCCAAGAAGTCTAGAAACATCTAGAAAGAGCATCCATCTTGCTTTGGCCAAGAAGGCTTCTAGAATGTGTCCATGTGCTCCTTTGTTGACCTACTTTCTAGACTCTAGGTTTTGTTATTTGCATTATAATCCTTTTAACTTATTTGTTTTTGCTAAGAGACCCCTAGAAACTTCTATTTGAGGGGACCTCTAACACTTGTACAAGGGTTGAACATTTTGGAGAAATTAAACACCTTTGTGTAGCAACCATTGTGAAATTCTTCCTCCCTAGGGAGTGGAGTTCTTTTAAGCCTTATCTTGAATCTTGATTAAAGTGGCGACACACATCCACTAATCTTTAAGGTTTCCATGACTTCTTCTAGCCTAGCCTTGTAGTGACGTGCTTCTCACATTTTTATCATTCCTTTCCTTTCCATTTTATGCTTTCTTCTTTCTTTGTGTGTGTGACTTGGGTTTTACTCTTTTTATGTGTTATCCACTCTTATTTGTTTTGAATCAATCCATTCTTCTCTTCTCTAGAACCTTAGAAAGGAACCTTCACATCTAGATAACTTGCTATCTTAATGTCCAGTGGGGATTTCCTTGGTTTTCTTAATCAATCATCACCATATTCAATAATATTCTAAAAGGAACAAGATAATCCTACATCAAAAAGAGTTCTTCTTTTCTTCTCTATATTATCTCTTAAAATAGTGGTGTTCATAAGGTTCGGAGATCCTTCGTTGCACTCGATCGATATAACGGGTTGTTGTATCTTGGGAGAGAAACACATATGATTTGAAACACATATGATTGTGTATTTGTTTAGCCCTGTGCAGTAGGAACGTTTTCTCTCTAAGGATGGCACTATGCGTACCTCAACCTAGGATATTTCTACTCCTTTCCTTATTTATTTTTTATTTATTATTGTTATTATAATTGTTGGTCTCTGATTAATATTCATTACTTTATATATATGTCATAGTATTATTATTGATTTAATCATTATTATTATATCATTTTATAATAGTATTATTTGAGTAATTATTTTTCTAACAACTCGTTGTTACTGTTGAGGTCTAAGGTAACAATAACACAAATAGGGTAAATATTTCTAATCTAATCTACAGTGATTCCATTTAAAATCATTAGTGTTTAATAAGCCTACTTTGTATTGAAGGGTTATGCATTTGGGTTGGACTTCATCATTTTCTAGATGTGGAGAAGGAGTGATTTGGCATTGATGGTAAAGGGTACTTGGGTGTCTTGAAAGCGTAAGGTAAGATTTCATGTGTTTTAAGCCAATTGATTATCAAGTATTAATTTTTAGTGGTTTGTGTTACGATTATTGTGGATAAAAAAGGTTTTTATTAGGTTATTGACCAATGTGAGTGGAAGTGATGAAAGTAGTATTCTTTGTTATATGTGTTATGTTTTTGTCAAGTTTATTGTTATGATTAAAGCAGGTTTTCGCAACTAAGAACACTTTTTTTTCGCTTTATTTTATAATTCTACCCAAAGATTTTTGCTTCATTTCTATGTTTACACATTCCATTTTCAACTTTATCTAGCATAAAATGATTCAATGCTTTTCTGGCTTTTAATTTTGCTTCATATCTAACCGGGTAGTTGACGCCTTTGGAGAGAAATTTGGTTTAGCAGTTGAAAATAAATGGAAGTGGTTTATGCAATTTATGCAAATTGGAAGTGGTTTAAGTTTGAAAAATAATGATGAAACAAGTTGACACAAAAGCATGATATTAGTCACTAACAAATTCAATTGAGAGAACTTGGTATGGATGGGTACATGCCTGTCTCGAAGGTTTGCATTTTGATGTACTTATTGTTCTCATTATGAGTGCCATAAAAATTACAAGCCATTATAAGATAAAAGGAACAAAGCATAATTAGCATTTATTCTTATTAAATTCAAAATAAATAATATAAATGTTAGTCATATTAATTTAATAATATAAACAAATGAGATGTCTAGCGATGCTCCCCAAATAACTTATTTAAAAAAATAACATACTAAATTATTTTAAAAAAATAAAATAATAAATTGTTTCAAAAAAAAATTATAATAAATTATTTTTAAAAAATAATACTACTGCTTATGTATTTAAATATTTAATTCAAAGTGAGGGCCAAACCCACGCTACTAAAAATACTTTTTAAAAAATAAAAGAGTCACATATTGAGTGGGTTAAGTTGTCTCTTTTTAGCTTCCCCTTTGACAGCCCACTCAAAAAATAGATAGCTTCATGGTGTATTGGATGGGTTGGAAGCGGATGCACAACATACACATTAGCTTCCATTTTTTCGTTTTGGATGGGTTTTATTGGGACTCTAATGAAGTAATTTCTTATAGTGAAACTTTTTATGTTAGTTATCACTAGAATCAACATAGGAAATTGACACAGTGACAGTTTTGTAATATAATAGAAGATTTTCTTTGTTGGTTCTAGTTATAACTAACAAAAAAAAATGGAGTGTTGACAATTTTGTAATAAAGTAAAAGAGTTTATATGCCGGTTACACCTAGAACCGACATACAAAATTTGTGCGACGATAATTTTGTTATAAAATACAACTTCCTGATATTATTTTTAATTTTAAAAATAGATACTATATTGGTTGGACCGTATATTTAGCCATTAAGTAGTGGAATAATTATTAGCTTAAGTGGGATGTAATTACAATTAATGGATCTTTTGTAATTCTGATTGTTAAATCTTTTATATAAGCTAAACCATTTTCGTCAATAAGCCAAGTTAATATTAGAGTTTATATATTTTATCTTAGTGAAAATGATTCTCCTAAGTTCTTGAGTGATTCATAAACCCATTGGTTGCATCAAAGGACTTTCCCATCCTCTGTATGGTTCCTTGCTTTGAAAGAGTGATTCTTTCCTTCCACCTTTCATATTCACCTATTGTTGTTTATTCTTCACCCAAATTTAGAAAACCCAATTCTGCCCAAATTTATTTTGTGGTCATAACTCTCGTGCTACTTGCCCAAAATTAGTGATTTTTAAGCAGAAACTAAAGTTCAAAACATTAACTTTCATGTCACTTTAGAATCACCTCAAATAGATTTCTAATAGAGTTCTAATATACTAATTGTCAAATTACGCGGTGGATTGAATTAATTGGATGAAAGTTAGCACATATGAATATTAGGGTTTGAATGTTTGGGGATTTTTGGTTTTGGATCAAAATTCCATAGACAAAGGCCATAGAACTAGGTGTGTTGGAAGCCTAAGGTATAAATAGTAAACATATGCATATGATTGAAGTGTATGGAGTGGAAAATAAGGAGACTAGTATGGAATGGGGAAATTAGGGTTCTCGTAGGTGTAGGGTAGAATTATGGGTTTTCCCAAAACTGGATGCACCGCTTGGCGGCAGGCTATGTCCACTAGGCTCCAGCGTAGTGGAAGTGGTTCTCTTTATGTTAAGCAGTGCGGGTTTTGGAATTATAGTCGGTCACTTGTGATCATGAAAAAGGGACTAGTGATACATTGGATGGGATGTTAAAGGGTGAATAAGGCATGAAGTAAGGTCATGGAATAATCTTAAAGCTTATTTGATTTTGTAAGAATTTTAATACAAAGATAGCATGGAAGAGGTTTAATTAATTTAGGGTCATGGAGAAGTTGGTTGCAAAATATACATTATACTTGTGGTTTACTATTGTGTGGCCTAAATTGAGAGAATGGTGATATTATGCTAGAGTGTAGTTGGGATGTGGCATGGGATGAGATGGAAGTTCAGAAAATGTTTGGAATGGGGTGGAATATGAGAATGACTAAGTGTCTGTGGAATATTACGATTTAAAGTATTGTTGGCAGTATCCAGTGATGCTTGTTGTATTCAAGATGAGCACTAGTATCGATTTGAGGGTGTTAGAAACTGTGCAAGAATGGCAGTAAGTTTCGCTGTACTGGTGTAGCGCGTGGTGGTGAGGTTTGAAACGCCAGGCGATAGCTACAAAATTAGAGAGGGTCTGGAGCGCTTGGCGCCTAGCGGAAAGGGTGATTCCACCAGGCGATACCTGTGTGGACATTGGCCAGTATGACGTGTGATGCCTAGCGGTGAGGGTGATCTCGCTAAGTGAGACCTGCAATTCCAGAGACCTCCGAAGTGTGTGGTGCTTGGCGGCTTTGGCTTCGGCCAGGCGATCTACAATTGGTTTCACCTGGCGGCGCTTAGGCAGCACCAGGTGACAACGCAGCGACAATGGGTTATTTCTTTGGATGTGCATGATCTACAAGGCTTTGGGTAATACCTTAAGGGTGAGGCTTGTTGGAGCATTCCTTTAGTTGTTGCTTGGAATGACATTCCTTGAGTTGTGGTTCGGAATGGAGGGTAAACACGTGACATCCTTGAGTTTTGGCTCGAAATGATGGGTGGTACTGGTGTGAGTGTGCGAGTTGTGGCTCATACGGAGGGTCTCTACTCGATTGAGCAATCACAGGTTGTGGCCAGTGATTTGCTAATCTTGTGTCGAGAGTACGAATTGTGTTTCGTTTTGGGAACTCCACCTGGCATTATGGAGTGTGGTCCGTTGTAAGATTTTCCCACATGTGTTTCTACAAGTTATGGCTTATAGATGGTGGAACCACGAGTTGTGGCTTGTGATAGCAAAGGACATCTTAAGGTTATCATCTAAAGATGTAGAATGTGGATAAATTTGGTGGTGGCCATGTTTTATGGAATCAGAGGAGAGAGTTTCTTTGATGAGTATGTGTATATATTTGAATTGTGTTGTCATTTACATTGGAACTATTAGCTCACCCTATATGTTTGTGATTGGTGATGATAATGTAATTCGTTACACGGGAGTAAATAATGTTGCAGGTGGAGCTGGTGATGCCTAGAGACGAAGTGGGGCTAGAATTGGAATTGTTTTATGGACTTTTATGTTTTTGTAAACATTGGTTTTAAAAGATATAAATTTGTAATGGTTATTTTAGAACTTGCAATTTTTTAATTGTCGCACGTAAATAAATGATTTTAATTTTTCCATGGTTTGGGAAAGAGTTATAATAAATGCAGACTTATTTTAATTTGACTCTTTTTATTTAAAAATTAGTAATATCCGACCGAGGTGTTCTATAGAGCACTCCTTCTAGGTTTGCTCTAGCCACCTTTCCTTAAGAGTTTACCCAACCTCTCTTGCAAGCATCGAAACACCACCACAACCCCTTCCCCCTGCTTGAGGTATATCTCTTGGAGGAGGAACCATCATCTCATCACATCAAAACCACCATATGTGCACCATATTTCTACCATCATCATGCTTCCAAAAACGACCATCCATTTGGGACTCTCCTCTTAGCTTAAGTCATATAGCTTGAAGGAGTTTATCCCATTAAGCAATCGCTTTAGGTTACCATGTCGTATTAATACTCTTCAATATTTTTTATGTTGAGCTCCTTTTTGTCAAAGGTCTTTCCAAGAGCTATCAAATGATTCACAATGTGAGTAAATCTCTTATTGACATCATATATGCTTTCAGTAGTGTTCATTCTGAACATCTTATATTCTTGGATGAGGGTGTTCTTCTTTGCTCTTTTCACCTCATCAGTACATTTATGAGTTACCTCTAAAACATCCCATATTTCTTTGGGAAAGGGCACACATAAATACCTTATAAAATTCATCAAGTATTAGTACAAATAAAATTATATTTTAGGATCTAACATCATAGTGTGCTCTCTTATTTTCATTTGGAGTCTGTAGATAAAACTCCTAAGGCACACTTTTACCACCTGAAACCTTAGCGAGTTTTCACTAACATTTTTACCACATTTTTACCATTTGTCACCTGATTCAAGAAAATTTTTATCCAAATTATGAAGTTGGTGTTGAACCCAAAAAAGTATAGCTCAAGACAGAAAGATGAACTGAGAAAGTAAACTTTAAGCTTGCGGTTGAGCAGCGAAATTTGCGCTTAAGCAACATTTTAAGAAAACTTCATTGTAAAGAAAAATGAAGCTCCAGATTTGAAGCTGAGCATCAAAGGGAAACAACCATGGCAGGAAAACCTCCATTGTTGACCTACAAAAGGTGGATGGTCAAGCTTGGGAAGAAACCCACGTAGGGAGGAAACTTCCATGGCTAAACTTTAATCTTGGGCTAGAGCAACACTTGAAATTCTATAAATACAGGGTATGAACCTCGATTTATTCATGTTGATTTTGTATACTGGTTTATATACCATTCTAGAGAGAGAAACACTTAGTTAGTTCAGGACCTTAATATATATAGTAGTATGTAACTATAGAACGAAGGAAGCTACTCCAAGCTCATCTGGTATTCATCATCATGAGCAGTTAATTCCTCTATAGTTGGGATTGAAAATAACTTCTAAACTTTCTTTGTATTGCACTTGATTATAAATATTGTGTTCTTGTTTTACGTGTTGGTTACTAGATTTGTATTTCACTCCCTAGTGATTTGGCAAATCATCATACTTATTAGCACTAGATGTAGAGACATCTGGTCTAGTGTTTAGATCCAATCAAGTCTCCTAATCCTTGGCATATACTGGACATGGATATGCAAGGGTTGCTCCACCTGGATTGGGAAATCCTGCGTGTAACACCCTTAGGTTTTGTCTCACAAGCATGTGGTTAGATGTACAACTAAGCATACTTCCAGGAATATTAAGATAAAGAACACAATATATAGATAATTAAAAGGCAGTACAATTAAAGTTAAGAAGCCAAGTTCAATCCCAACGTCCTAATCAACAATACCTCTCTCTTATATTTATTTAGTTTCTCTTTAACAAAACCAAAACCAATAATAGTGTCACTATTCCATTGCCAAACTCGAGTCAAATTATAAACTATTGATCTAATTTACTAAATCCCTGTGGATACAACCTTGTTGCATTACAACTGACCAATATACTTATTGGAAAAGTTTTTGACGTCGTTGTCAGGATGTGTGCTAAGCTAGATTAGTAGTTTGTAATTACCTTGAAGTTTGTTGTAATTAGGTGCAATATTTTTTATTTGATTCTGTTTATAAATTCAATCTGCTTTGCGCACATGATATGGTGTTTTTGTGCATGTTGAGAGAAGAGGAAGGAACCTTGTTGTTTGATCTAGAAACAGAAGAAAACTACTAGAAGAAACAACAACATAAACAGGAAAAAGTCACTACAGACACGATCATCTGATCACTTTTTATGAATTGTGTGGCACCATGGGAATATTAGGAGAGGATGAGGAGGCAACATATTTAAGATTGTTTCCATTTTCCTTAACTAGAAAAGCCAAAATATGGCTATAGTCTCAACTAAACCAAAGCTTAATGAATTGGGAAGATGTGGAGAGAAAAGTTTTGTCTAGAATTTTTCCACCATTAAGATATATTGGTGTCAAGTCAACAATTACAAATTTTTCTCGAGGAATAGATGAGCCCTTATATGAAGCATGGGAGAGATATAAATCTCTTCTTAGAATGTCTAAATCATGGTTTGATGATTTGGCTAAACTTAACATGTTTTGTAGTGGACCAAGGCCACAAACCAAACTACTTTTGGATGCTTCTACAGGAGGAACGATGATGACTAAAGATGAGGTTGAAGCAACTGTAATTATTAAGTCTTTATCAACTAGTGACCACTAAGTGCAACATGATAAAAGCCAACCACATAAAAGAGGAATTCTAGAACTAAATACACAAAATGCAATCTTAACGTAAAACAAGCTGATTTCACATCAGATGGAAGAGCTCAAAAAGAAAATGACTAAGATGCAGGTTGGTGTAGCAACAATTAGCATGTCTCAGCCAATTTTGAGGAGTGATTTTTGTGCTGGTGATCACCCTAGTGGCCAATGTTCAACAACTGAATTTATCCAAGAAGAGCAGGAAAATTTCATTGTGGCTCAAGAAAAGAAGAAAATTTCAACTTCCACCAGAATTTAAATTGGAGGAACATCAATACCACAATTCTAGATGGAGGCAATAGGCTGGAAATTAACAAAGTCATAATCAGCAAGCACCTTATCAAACCCAACAACCATTCCAACATGAGAAGTTGAACAAATTGGAGTATGCTCTGGCTCAATTCATTCAAGTTTCAACAACAACTCAAAAGAACACAGACCTCCATTAGAAATCTAGAAGTGTAGGTTGGCCAAATTGCAAAGCATCTTGCTGATCAACAAGAAAGCTAATTTTCAGCCAACACTTAAGTCAATCCTAAGGAGCATTGCAAATCTATCATAGCTAGGCAAGGTACTGTGATAGGAAAAGGAATTGGAGACAACTTGGGTGAAGAAAATGAAAATGAAAGAAGGGAAAAAATAAGTTTAAATGAAAATGAAGAGAAAATAAAGTTGAGCGAAAAAGAAAGAGAGTTGAATGGAAAAAGAGTGTTGAGCGATAAAACAGAGTTGAGTGATGAAGTTGAGAAAAAAAGATGAAGTAGATGTAAGTACTAGATTAGATGTAAATAGTAGTGAAGAAAAAGAAAAAGAGAAAGAAAAAAAAGAAGGGGAGAGAAAAGGAAGAACATAGAAAGATGTTGAATATGAAAGCCCCTTTGTGACAAGTTTGCCTTACCCTCATGGACCAACGAGAATGGATAAGGAAAGGCAATACAAGATGTTCCTAGACATGATCAAAAGATTGCATATCAATGTACCTTTCACAAAGACTATGGAGCAAATGCCTAGATATGGCAAATTCATTAAGGATATATACACAAAGAAAAGGAGAATTTGAGATGAGGAGACTATGGTATTATAAGCTCACTATAGTGCCATTATTCAAAAGTCCATACCTCTAAATTCTAAGGATCTAAGAAGTTTTACATTGCTAGTAACTATTGGTATCTTAACAGTAGGCAAAGCATTGCTAGACCTTGGAGGAAGCATCAATTTAATGCCTTTCTCTATGTTAAAGAGAATTCGAGATGTAGAAGTGCAACCAACTCAAACGACACTTCAATTGACTGACATATCCATCAAATATATGGAATTGTAGAAGACTTGTTGGTCATAGTAGATAGGTTCTACTTCCTAGTAGATTTAATGATTATGGATGTGGAGGAGGATTCAAAAGTACCTCTCATCCTAGGAAGGCCCTTCATAAAAATAGTTAAAGTCATTAGTTGACAATGACAAATATAAAGTTAGAGTTCAGGATGAGGAGGTCATATTCAATGTGTTTGAAGCCATAAAGCATCCTTTTGATAAAAAGGATTCCTTTAGAATGGATACAGTTGATAAGGTGTGCCTAGAATTCAAAGAGAAAGTTGTAGTAGCAGACCCTCTTAATAAAGTTTGGACAAATCAATTAGAAGAGTGGACTACTAAGCAGGAGGAGGAAGTTCAAAAGTTCATAGAAGATTTGAATTAAACAAAAGAAGTTTCTTCTTTTGTGGCCCCAATATTAGAGCTTAAGCCCAAAAATGAAGAACAAGTGCAGCAACAAAAATTGGAGCTGAAGCAGCTTCCAGACCAACTTAAATATGTTTTCCTTGAAAAAGATATTGGCCAATCAGTGATTCTGAGCAATTCATTCACAAGTGAAGAAAAAACCAAGTTAGTGGAGGTGTTGAAGGCTAACAAAGGTGCAATAGGCTGGACCTTGTTTGACTTTTAAGGTATTAGTCCATCCAATTGTATGCATAAAATCTTGATGGAGGATGAGTACAAACCTGTGACTCAACCTCAAAGACGTCTCAGCCCCACTATGAAGGAAGTGGTAAGAAAGGAAGTGACAAAGTTACTTGAAGCTAGAATGATATATCTAATATCAGATTGTGCTTGGGTAAGCCTTGTGCAAGTTATTCATAAAATGAGAACAATGAACTCATTACCATAAGGGCAGTGATAGGGTGGAGGATTTCCATTGACTATAGAAAATTAAACCTAGCCACTAGAAAAGATCACTTCCCACTTCCATTTATAGATCAAATATTGGAGAGACTTGTTGGACAAGCATACTATTGCTTCATAGATGGATGCTTAGGCTATAACCAAATCATAGTGGATCCATTGGACCTGGAAAAAATAGCATTTACTTGTCCATTTGGAATCTTTGCATACAGAAAATGCCATTTGGCCTATGCAATGCCACAATAACTTTCCTAAGGTGTATGCTCTCCATCTTCTCAAATTTAATTGGTAAAAGCATTGAGGTATTCATGGATGATTTCTCTGTTTTTTTTCATCCTTTGATGATTGCCTTGAAAACCTCAATGTGGTATTAAGAAGATGCATGGAGACCAATTTAGTCCTAAATTAGGAAAAAATCCATTTTATGGTAAATGAAGGAATTGTCCTTGGTCACAATTTTTTTGAAAAAGCAAAGAGATTGATCCAACCAAGGTGGAGTAGATAGCAAAACTTCCACCACTTAGAAATTCTTTAATTTTACATAATTATAGAATGTGGTGATGAGAAAATATAAAAAGTGGATTTTAATACATTTTGTGATGCTTTACAGGTAAAATGAAGGAAATTATCAAGTTGGTGTTAAGCCCTAAAAGTTGCAACTCAAGCTAGAAAGATGAACTGAGAATGTAAAGTTCAAGCATGCGGCTGAGCAACCAAATTTCACACTGAAGCCACATTTTAAGAAAACTGCATTATAAAGAAACATGAAGCTCCAAATTTCAAGCTGAGCATCAACGGGAAACCTCCATGGCAGGGAAACCTCCATTGTTGACCTACAAAAGATGGATGCCCAAGCTTGCGACGAAACCCACTTAGGGAGGAAACCTTTATAGCTAAACTTTAATCTTGGGAGCTTGTGCAGCACTTGAAATTTTGTAAATATAGGGCATGACCTTGGGTTTATTCATGTTGATTTTGTAGACTGTTTATATACCATTCTAGAGAGAGAAACATTTAATTAGTTCATGACCTTAATATATAGTAGTATATAGCTATGGAAGGAAGCTACTCCAAGTTCATCTTGTATTAATCATCATGAGCAACTAATTCCTCTATAGACTGGATTGAATGTAACTTCTAAACTCTCTCTATATTGCACTGCATCTAATTCCCTTAGGTTCTCTCTCACAGACATGTGGTTAGATGTACAAGTAAGCGTACTTCTAGGAACACTAAGATAAAGAACACAATATATAGATAATTAAAGGGCGATACAGTTAAAGTTAAGAAGTCAAGTTCAATCCCAACGTCGTAATCAACATCACCTCTCTCATATATTTGTTTAGTTATCTTTAACAAAACCAAAACCAAAAATAGTGTCACTTTTCCCTTGCCAAACTCGAGGCAAATTATAGACTATTGATCTTGTTACTAAATCCCTATGGATACGACCTTGTTGCATTACAATTGACCCAATATGTTTTTGGAAACGTTAACCCTTAATTGGGTGGCAATCAATGGATATACTCATATAATGTGTATTGGTAGACTCATTTGATTATGATATCAAAGGAGTCGTAATTATGTATTCTTAGACTTGTCTAATAAGGAAATGGTCATACTCGTCTAATGTGTATTAATAAACTTGTCCAATCTATTATTCATATACTCATGTAATATATATTGTTAAACTCTTTTAATTGGTGTACGAACAAACTTTCTATTTATACCTATATATATATATATATATATTGCAAGACTCATCTAACAACTGTATGCAAATACTCGTTTAATATCTATGGCTATACTTTTCTAATAACTGTATAGACAAAGTCGTTTAATATGTATTCTAAAACTTTTCTAACCAATGTATGAAATGAATCATCTAGTCACTGTATGGATAGAGTTGCCTAATGTGCATTGCAAGACTCGCCTAATAAGTGAATGAAAAAACTTGTCTAAATTATATTAATGGACTCATTTAAAATCTATATGGATAAATTCATCTAATATTTATTGCTAAACTTGACTAATTAGTGTGTGGACATACTCGACTAATTTGTATTCTTAGACTTGTATAATAAGTATATGAAGAAACTTGTCTAAGTTGTATTCCTAGACTCGTCTAATTAGTATATGGACAAGGTCGTCTATATGTATAACTAGACTCGTCTAATCATATTATGAACATACTCATATAATGTGTATTTGATAAATGTCTAGTATTAGTTAAATTGCACATCATATAGACACTTATCGTGCATTAAATCAATGTAAAAATCATTAGAATTTCTCTAATTAAATATAAATACAAAATACAGTGAGTAAAAATTATAAAGGGTTGAATTTAATACATTTTTGCTGTTTTAGCAGATAAAATAAAAGGAAATTGAGAAGTTGGTGCTAAGCCCCTAAAAGTTCTAGCTCAGCCAAAAAGAGGAACTAAGAAAAGTTAAAATTGAAGCCTGTGGCTGAGCAGCGATAGTGCTGTTGAGCATATTTTAAGAAACCTTCAATGCAAGGAAACATTAAGCTTCAGATTTGAAGTTGAGCATCAAAGGACAATGAAGACCCTTACAATCATCTAACAACTTTCTATGAATTATGTGGCACCATGGGAATATTAGGAGAGGATGGCGAGGCATCTTATCTAAGATTGTTTCCCTTTTCCTTCACTAGAAAAGCAAAAATTTAGCTGCAATCTCAACAAAATCAAAGTTTGGTGAATTTGGAAGATGTGGAAAGGAAATTCCTGACTAGATATTTCCTACCATCAAATACGTAGGTGCTAACTCAACAATTTCAACTTTTGCACAAGGAATTGATGAGCCCTCATGTGAAGCATGGGAGAGATACAAATCTTTTATCAGAAAGTTTCTAAATCGTGGATTGATTTGGCTGAGCTTAACATGTTCTATAGTGGACTAAGACCACAAACCAATTTACTTTTGGATGCTTCTATAGGAGGATCCATGATGACTAAAGATATAGCTAAAGCAACATGATAGGAACCAACCACAAAAGAGAGGAATTCTAGAATTGGATACACAAAGTGCAATCTTAGCCCATAACAAGTTGATTTCACAACAGTTGGAGGAAACCAAAAAACAAATGACTAAGATATAGGTTGGAGCTGTAATAATTGTTACATCTCAACAACACAATTTATAGATAATTAAGGGCATTATAGTAGAGTTAAGAAGCCAAGTTCAATCCCAACACCTTAATCAAAATCATCTCTCTCGAACTTAGTTTTAATCTACTTTTAACAATATTAGACCAAACCTTTGTTAATGTTTTATTGTCAAACTTGGGTTAGATTATAGATTACTAATTTAGTTACCAAATCCCTATAGATACAATCTTGTTGTACAACAATTGATCCAGTGCACTTGCTTGATAAAAGTTAGACCTTTAACGAGGCACAAAAGAATATTCCTAGAGTTATCCAATGATTGTATAAACAAAGTCGTCTAAGCTATATTGCAAAACTAGTTTCATCAATGAATATATAGATTCGTCTAATGTGTATTAATGAACTCATGTAGTATATATTGTTAGACTCATCTAAACAATATATAGATAAATTCGTGTAACATATATTGTTGGACTCCATTAATTAGTGCATGAACAGATTAGTATAATGTGTATTCCTAGACTTGTCTAATCAATTTATGGATGACTTGTTTAAAATTTTTTGCTATACTCGTTTAATTATTGTATGAACCTACTCATCTAATATGTATTTCTAGAGTCATCTTACTTGTTTATGGACATACTCATTTAATGTGTATTATTATACTCGTTTAATCCGTGAATGAACAAACTCATCTAATGTTTATTAAAGGATGCGTCTAAGTATTTAATGGATCTAATGTGTTTTTCAAGACTCGTCTAATTAGTCAACGGATAACTCATCTAACGTGTATTAATAGACTTTTCTAATTTATGTATTCAACACTACAAAAAAATTGGTATATCAACGGTCGATATTCGTCAGACCAAACCAAATTCGTCGGTAAACTAGTGTTTTCGAAAGATTACTAATGGGCACAAATTCGTTGGTAAAAGGGTCGTAGGTAATATTTACCGACGGATTATGCCCTTTGGTAATTACCGACAGATTTTGTGACTTGCGTAAGGTGGTGAATTTTTCGACAGATCTAGCGACTCATTTATCCTTCAGTATTTTGAATTCCATTTTCCAATCCCAATTTCAGATAAACAATATCGGACCTGCAATGTCACATTAAGGTGTGGTGTGGGTTACCCAACAGGTGATAATGCCTTAATGGGTGCACTATGTGGTATTTGCTCAGGAACCCTCATGATATAGAGTGGTTGTTGTAACATCCCTACTTGAAATTACTTAATTAAAATAAATAAATAATAATTGAAAATCAAACGTCATAATTATATTGTTCCCAAATGCGAGAAAATTTGAAAATTATTTATCACGCTTAAAATTAAATAAACCAGTTTATAAATTGTATTACAAGTTCCAATAAACTGACTGAATAAAGAAAACATAATAAAAAATCCCTATCCAAAATTCCCATGCTAGCCCTCTCTCCATCGCAACGCATCAATAACATCACTTGGAAAATCATCTGTTCCCATGTGACACGTCACACGATCATCGCCAAACACAAACAAAAAGGGTGAACTTAGAAATAATTAACATATAATTTAATAAAAACAAGATAAACCCAACTATTTTATTCTATTTAGTTCTTGGCCAAAACCTTAATACCCCAAGGCTTTTCAACCTTCAATTCACACAATTAATTAACCATGGACTCAAGATATATGATGCTCCCACGAACCTGCTCTCTCGTGGTCCTGCCTCTACGAACCTCCCCGCTCGTAGTCCAACTCTACGGACCTCCTCACCCGTAGTCCAACACATGTGATCCACTAGGTACCGACCTCCCCGCTCGCAGCATATCTTAAGTGTGAGCACATAACATACGAACCTCCCTGCTCGTATTCCCACACGAGAGTATCAAGATATGAACCTCCCCACTCATATCCTCATGAGTTCACCACCAACCATGAACCTACCAGCTCATGACACAACATTTCCCGATCAAAGGCCCACATCAGAACATGATAACGAAAACAAGAAAAGTTCTTGGCTGCCTGGCGCTGCCTAAGCGCCACAAGGCGACAATCCTACATTGACCGCCTAGCGGGGATCCTCGTTGCCAAGCGCCAGGCTATAATCAAACCCACTGTTTTAGGGTCTATCCTTGGCTGGTCACACCTCACCGCCAGGTGCCACACGTTGCAGGGACACCCTTGATTGTCTTATCACCTGGCGACCTTCACCGTGCCGCCAGGTGCTATACTAGTAGCGTGCCAGTTACTGGTTTAGCACCCCAGAAACATATTGTTCTGACTTAACTATTCATGTTAAATTCTAGTTTATCAATCTACATGTGCAATCATTATGCCACACTCCATTTTTACATTACTACACCACATATATCTCAATTACTCAAGGTCAACATAGATTCCCTAAATTGCAACCATACCAACACTTTATTCCAATTAAGAATAACTCACATCCATAACTTATATATTGCATCACACCCCACAATGCAAAATCCACCTTATTATAATCCGGTATTTACTCTCTGCCTAGTAATACATTCACTCCTACTTATAGGTCAATTAACCTCATTCCTCATGAAATTAACATTGACTCTTAAAGTTCCCAATCATGCTTATAATAAAATCACAAAAAATCAAACTCTAGAATTTCCACATTTCACACTAACCCTCGTATTGATTCCTAACTACCCATTACAATTCCTTTGCAATTACCATTTAATATCAATTCTCACTTACACATTAGAATAATCACCATCATATTCTCTTCATCATTACTCCTTTCAATCACCAAGTTTAAGTACACTCTTCTCGTCACCTAAATCCATAATAATGGCCTTGAGACTCAACCCTTGCATTTAACCCAATTAGGACCCTATATTGGAAAATTTTCCGCTATCGCCTGGCAGCAGATCATGCGTCGCCAAGCGGCATATCAGTTTCTGGGTAAAATCCCAGTGTTTCCCGTTTCGGTGCAAACCTTTTTAATCTATCTCAACCCACTGCAATCATGCAAGCAAGCCAAATTCATAGATACCACAAGGAACATATTACACAGGTCATGTTTACAATTCATATAACAGAATCACCATCACTTTTTCTGAAAACCAATATCTTACGTTCATAATTCATCATCAAAACCACTTCAACAAATACGTTTAGTATCAATTATAAACCATCACATAGTCACTCATTCCCAATACTCTACAAGGAATTTTAAGACATCACAAATACCTTGAAAAATATAGTCCAACCACACAAATCAGACTCGCGTCGCCTGATAGGTATTCATAGCCGTCAGACTATTCATAGCAGAACCCAGAAAGCTGGGCAAAATTGGTGCGTCGCCTGGCGGCACACTTATGACCGCCATGCGGTTTGTAGGCGAAAACCCAAAAACCTACGAAAAGCTATGTAAACAGAAGAGGATTTCACGGAATTTTTTTCATATAAGGCATAATATATTATATACAATAAAAACATATGAAAGCAACACCCCTTACTTGGATTCCTTGCTCAAAATTTGAGTTTGGTGTGTATCCTTAATCCAACACTTCTCTAGCCCTTGCTTCCACTCTAAAATGGTTTCCAGTCCTCAACTCTTGCTCTTTTAGGTGCTCGAAATTATCTCTTTTCACAGCTGCACTTAGCCTCTCTATTGGCTCTCAAAAATTTCCCCTTCCTACCTTAATCACCTCTTAATTAATTCAATACATAAAAAAAAACGAAAATGTTTAATTGTGTATGTTAATGGCCATCAATTCCCATTACCCGGCTAGGGTTTGCTGACCCTTCTCATTCATGCCAAATAGAAATTTGGCAAAAGGAAAGCTTAATTCGTTCTTAGCAAGGTTTGAACACACAATCATTCAATTAGAAAGCAAATGCACAACCAATTCAATCAATTCGTGTTTTATGATAATTCTTACACCTCTAGGAATATAGTATCACACACCATTGTAAAACATATCATTAAAATAACACACAATTTGGCATACATAGGACTCGAACCTAAGTCCTCTCACAAAATCAAGTACTCTCAACCATTTGAACTAGTACTTTTCCACGTCATAAAGGCTAGTAATGAATGTCATGAAGACTTCCATTACCCACATTTATTAAATAATTATTTAAATTCCTCGGGTCTTACATTCTCCCCACCTTATAAAATTTTTGTCTTAAAAAATTTGACCTACCAGGAAACAAATGCGCATATGACTGCCTCATGCGATCCTTTATCTCCCAAGTCATTTCCTGGGTAGCCTCATCCCAGCGAACTTTAACCATCCGAATCTCCTTTCCTCACAGCTTCTTCACTTGTGAGTCTAGTATCCTCAATGGTCCTGTGTTCGCTGTCAAATCCTCACTAATCTTAATATCATCTGATTCTAGCATAAATGAAGGGCTTGCTATGTATTTTGTCAATTGAGAAACATGAAATACATTGTGCAAGTTCTCCAACTGCGGTGGCAGAGTAATCTCATACGCTACGGTCTCGATCCGCCTCAAAATTTGGTAAGGCCCTACAAATCTCAGAGTCAACTTCCTTGATTTGATAGCTCTTCCAATAGCAGTAGTCGGCATGACTTTGAGAAACATGCCTTGACCTTATTAAAGGTCTGCTATAAAAACTCTGGACCACGTATAAGTGAATCCCTATCTTGATTCCAACATAGCGGTGTCCTACATAATTGTCCATACAAGGCCTCATATGGTGTCATACCAATACTAGAGTGATAACTGTTGTTGTAAGTGAATTCCACTAAAGGAAGCATTTCACTCTAACTCCCCATATGATCTAATACACAAGCTCGTAGGAGATCCTCCAATGACTAGATTATCCTCTCAGACTGGCCATCTGTTTGAGGATGATATGTGGAACTCATCCGTATCTGGGTCCCCAAAGCTGCATATAAAGACTGCTAGAAGTGAGAAGTGAATCTTGGATCCCTATCCGACACTATACTAGTTGGCACCCCGTGCAGTCTAACTACTTCTCGAATGTATAACTCGGCCTGTTTGTCCATCAACAGCTTCTGATTAATTGCTAAGAAATGAGCACACTTGGTCAACCTGTCCACAATCACCCAAATTGAATCATTCCCTTTAGCAGATCTCGAAAAATGAGTCACGAAATCCATGCCGATGCTATCCCATTTCCACTGTAGAATATCTTGTGGCTATAGTGTACCACCTGGTCTCTAGTGTTCAATTTTATCCTTTTGACACACCAAGCATGATGCCACAAAGTCAGCGAATCAGTTTTCATTTCGTTCCACCAAAAGGACTGTTTCAGGTCCTTATACATCTTAGTCATACTCGGATGTATGCTAAGACGACTTTTGTGACCCTCTTCTAGATTCTGCTTCCTCAAACTCCAATTTCCAGGGACACATACTCTATCTCGAAACCGTAGGATGCCATCTGATCAGATCCTAAAATCTTTCCCCTTTTTTGTACCCAGCCAACTAACAAACTGTTGCAATTCATTGTCATTCTTCTGCTCATCCCTGATCACCCCTAACATATCATTGGTCAGCGTAAGTACACCGCACCTGATGGAATCCTCTCCTAATTGTATTCCCAAATTCATGTCTTTGAGCTTCTCAATCAACTCTAGCTCTTTCACCATTAATGACGACATATGCATCCTTTTTTGACTCACGGTGTTTGCCACAACGTATGTTTTACCTGGATGATAGAGTAACTCAAAGTCATAATCCTTGAGATACTTCATCCATCGCCTCTATCTCATATTCAGCTTCTTCTGATCAAATAGGTACTTCAGGCTTTTGTGATCACTGAAAACCTGGAACTGGGAGCCATACAAGTAGTGTCTCCATGTCTTAAAAGCGAACACTATTGTAGCCAACTCTAAGTCATGAATGGGGTAGTTCTTTTCATGAACTTTTAATTGTCTAGAAGCATACGCCACCGACCTCTTCTCTTGCATCAACACACACCCCAAACCCTGATAGGATGCGTCACAACACACCTCAAACTTCTTGCTTGTGTCTAGGATAGCTAGTACTGGAGCCGTAGTCAACCTATTCTTCATCTCCTCAGAACACTCTTCACATTTCTCTGTCCAAGAGAAAGGTTGATCCTTTCTAATGAGCTATGTCAGAGGACTCTCCATTTTAGAGAATCCTTCCACAAACCTCCTATAGTTCCCGACCAACCCCATGAAGCTTCGCACTTCAGTCACAGTCTGAGGTCATTCCCATTTAACACTGCCTGAATCTTGATAGGATATACCGCAATACGTTGTGTAGAGATAACATGCCCTAGAAACTGTACCTCTTCCAACCAAAATTCACATTTTGACAACGTGCCATATAGCTGATGCTCCATGAGTACTGCCAATACAACTCTCTGATGGTTAGCGTGTTCCTCCATATTCTTAGAGTAGATAAGAATGTCATCTATGAACACCACAACAAACTTGTCTAAATAGGGTCAGAAAATTTGGTTTATGTAATCCATGAAAATTGCCAGAGCATTAGTTAACCCGAATGGCATTACTACATACTCATAATGTCCATATCTCGATCGGAATGCGGTCTTCTAGACGTCCTCCAGTTTGCCTAAGATCTGATGATACCCAGACCTTAAGTTAATTTTGGAAAACACACCTTCTCCTCTTAATTGGTCTAGCAAATCATCAATCCTCGACAATTAATACTTGTTCTTTATCGTAAGTTTATTCAACTACCGATAGTCTACTTATAACCAAGAACTCTCATCCTTCTTCTTTACCAGTAACATAGGAGCTCCCCACGACGATGCACTAGGTCTGATGAATTTCTTCTCTAGCAAATCCTCGATCTACTTTTTATATTCTACTAGTTCTGTCGGTGCCATTCTCTAAGGTGCCACCGACACTGGACCCACTCTAGGGATTAAATCAATAGAAAAATTTGTGTCCCTACTTGGTGGTAATTCGGGTATTTCATTTGGAAACATGTCGGTATACTCATTCACCACTAGTATAATTTTGATCTGTTATTATGTGCTTTTCTTTTCAGCTTGAGTTATTATCACAACCTCCCTCTTTCATCTCCCTCACAACCTCCTATGTTGATATTAGCCCTACCCCTTGTGTCTTTGGGAACACAACTCTACGCTATCTACAGTCAATCACGACATGGTTGATAGACACCCAGTCCATTCACAAAATTACATCCAGACCCTCCAGAGGCAAACATACAAGATTCACCTTGAATCTTTGTCCTTCTACTTCCATTAAGCATCCAACACAGGCAGAATTCGTGGAAACCTGTCCAGACGCTGGTGTTACGACTATTAACTCGCATCCCAAGTCACGAGTCGATAATCCCAATTTCTTCACGCCGTCATGAGATATACAAAAATGTGTAGCTCTTGAGTTAAACAGTACTAACACACTTTTACCAAGCAATAAACAATAATCTAGTATAAGATTTCCTAATCGGATGGCTTTTGTGCTGGTCATGGCAAAAACTCGGCCTGTTGCTCTTGGCCTCACCAACATTGGGAACTCCCTAACTTTCAAGGGTACAATGAATCGTCACAGCTCATGCTTCAAGCCTCCTTCAAATTTTCTGCAGTGCCATTCTTCTGTGACTACTTGCGAGTAGAACCTCGCCAGATACTCAAACTGATCCACACAAGCCTGTAGCGACATGTTCCCCTACTGTAGAGTAAGACACTTAGCTTCGCGCTCATGTTTAGCGTTGTCTGGGAAGTACTTCTCTAGGAACCCTTTCCTGAAATTTGCCAAAGTCACCTCCTCATCCCGGATCCGCATCTACTGTTCATCCCTATCCACCAATACTCTGCATCGGTAACCAATAGGAAAGTGGCAAAGGTGAGTTTTTGCGCCTCCGTGTAGTCAATCACCTTGAAAATCTTCTCGCATTCTCGTAGCCACACGTCTGCCTCGTCTAGGGTGGCCTTGCTAGTGAATTTGGTTGGCTTGTGTCTCATGAAGTATTCCATAGTCACTGGTCGGGCTGGTGGAATCATAGCCCTCGACTGCGTGGCAACAGGCTGCATAGCATCCACCATCTGAGGAATTGCCTGCGCATTCTCATCAGCTCCCGCGTTATTCCTATGCGTCTTGTAAGCCATATCTTGTGCCTGCCACATTTTTCAGTTGTTCACATTAAACAACTCAGGTTATGATAATACAAATAATTCTTAACAATCAATAGCACACAACAGTTTCGTAGACGAAACACGATAAATTCACTCCCCAAAGTCTCCAAAAATCTTTAAAATTTTTGCTCTGATAACAAATGTAACGTCCCTACTGGATATTACTTAATTAAAATAAATAAATAATAATTGAAAATCAAACGTCATAATTTTATTGTTCCCAAACACGAGAAAATTTGAAAATTATTTATCGTGCTTAAAATTAAATAAACTAGGTCATAAATTGTATTACAAGTTCCAAGAAACCCACTGAATAAAGAAAACATAATAAAAAATTCCTATCCAAAATTCCCATGCTACCCCTCTCTACATCGCTACGCATCAACAACATCACTTGGAATATCATTTGCTCTCATGTGACACGTCACACGATCATTGCCAAACACAAACAAAAAGGGTGAACTCAGAAATAATTAACATATAATTTAATAAAAACAAGATAAACCCAACTATTTTATTCTATTTAGTTCTTGGCCAAAACCTTAATACCCCAAGGCTTTTCAACCTTCAATTCACACAATTAATTAACCATGGACTCAAGATATATGATGCTCCCACAAACCTGCTCGCTCGTGGTCCTGCCTCTACAAACCTCCCCGCTCGTAGTCCTGCCTTTACGAACCTCCCCGCTCGTAGTCCAACACACGTGATCTACCAGCTACAAACCTCCCCGCCCGTAACATCTCTCAAGTGTGAGCACAAAACATACGAATGTCCATGCTCATATCCCCACATGAGAGTACCAAGATATGAACCTACGTGCTCATACCATTAGAAATCAAGATATTGGAATTGGACTTTTCAATTGATTTAAAACCATTGAAACACAACCAATATCTATACGAACACCTTTTACCTGTAGGAATACATCTTGGATTTGTCGATTGTTTTATGGTCAAAGTCCTACTCATAGTCACTTGGTGGAGTTAGGAGAAGCTGTAGGTATTATTGTGTGTCAATCCATTGGAGAACCCTGTACTCAATTAACATTAAGAGCTTTTCATACTGGCGAAGTATTCATAGGGGGGACTGTAGAACATGTGTGAGTACCTTATAATGAAAAAAATTATATTCAATAAAGATTAAGTTCATCCTACACGTACACGTCACAGGAATCCTACTTTTCTATCTTATATAAACTTTGATGTTAGTATTGAAAATGGTGACATTATACATAATGTGACTATTCCACCAAAAAGTTTTCTATTAGTTCAAATAATGTAAATCAGAAGAAGTGATTGTCGAGATTTTCGCAAGAACATATACTTTGAATTTAAAAGAAAAAGTTTGAAAACATGTTTATTCTGACTTAGAAGGAGAAATGCATTGGAGTACAACTGTGTATCGTGCATCAGAATTTAAATGTAGTAATGTCCATATCTTACCAAAAACAAGTCATTTATGAATTTTATCAGGAAAATGAGATTGATCCACTTCAGTCTCTTCTTCAACCCGAAAAGATCAAAGATCAATTGAACATTCATTATCTTTCTACATGAGAAAGAGATATTTGTAACCATTTAGCAAGTAATAATAAAATAAGACATAATTTGTTTCGTTTCACTCTTTCTGAAAAAAAAAAGAAAAAGAAAAAAGGATTTTAGATTATTCAAAAAATAATCAAATCCTATGTAAAAATCATTGTCATTTTACACATCCTGCTATTTTTCATGATACTATAGATTTATTAACAAAGAGGCGGAGAAATAAATTCATTTTTCCATTCCAATTCTAATCGATTAACGAACAAGACAAAGCACTAATGTTACCTTCGAGTATCTTGATAGAAATACTAATCCATGGTATTTTTCATGAAAATAGTACTTTTGCTTATTTCGATGATCCTCAATACCAAACAAAAAGCTCGGGTATTACTAAATATAGGACTATGGATATAAATTACATTTTTTTAAAAACGGAATTTTTTAATCTAGTAACCAAGATTTCAAGAATTTAAGACAAAATAACAAATTAAAATAGATCAATTTTTTTTCATTCCCGAAGAAGGGTATATTTTACCAAAATTTTCTTCCATAATGATACGAAATAATAGTATTATTGAAGTAGATACAACAATCACTGTAAATATAAGAAGTCAAGTAAGCGGATTGGTTCTATTGGAGACGAAAAAAAAAGATTCAATTAAAAATATTTTCTTGGAATATCTATTTTCCCGAAGAAATGGATAAGATATCTGACACAGTGCCATGTTTATACCACTGAGAACGGTAAAAAAAATCAAAAGGATAAAAAAAATGAAAGATATTTTACAATCACTTTTGGTTCGACAAGTCATTTTATATGAAATAGAAGATACAATCAGTTTATTCCAATTTTTTCCCAAGATATTTTATAAGAAAGAGATAATTTGGAACTTCAAGTATTCATTATATTCTTTCTTGAAATGGAAAATCAATTCGGGGAATTTCTAATTCTAATACAAGTATTCAATTAGTTCAGACTTGTTTAGTCTTAAATTGGGATCAAGACAAAAGATTGTCTTCTATCGAAAAAGGGCATGTTTCTTTTTTTGAACTAAGTATAAAAGGTTTGGTTAGACATTTCTTAAAAATAGACTTAGTAAAATCCCATATTTCATATATAAGATAAAGGAAAGATACTCTCAGTTCAAGATTTATCTTGGATAATGAGTCAGACTGGACCAACATCAATCCATTTTTTTTATAAATCCGAGGAAAAAAGTTCAACAATCACTTAGTCAAAATCATGGAAGTATGAATATGTTGTTGAATAGAAATGAGAAATGTCGATCTTTAATAATTTTGTCATCATCGAATTGTTTTCAAATACGATCATTCCACGATAGATAATATTACAATGGGATAAAAGAATAAATGAATCCAATTCAAAAGAATAATATACCGTTCAAAGCAAAGGCAATATAGTAAGATTACCCCAAAAACAAAAAAAAAAATATGTGATACATCAAAATAGTATAGAATTTAAGAATTCCTAAAATAATGATTCTTAAGGTTGTATTCATCTTAAGTCACTTTATTTTGTATATATTTTGTATAATAAAAGAAACATAATAAATAAACGAATCATATTAAATGAAATAGAAAAAATGGCTCGATCTTTTTTTTTATCAATGACAAATTTTCAATAAAAGAGAAGGTGCTTCGGAACACTTATTTTTTTTATATTTTAGTATACTAGGTCATTTATTTGGAAATGAAAGAAAAGTGTGGGGATAACTATAAATGACAAAAAGATATAGGAACATAATTTTGGAACAGATGATGGAAGTTGGTATTTATTTTGGCCATGGTACTAGAAAATGAAATCCTAAAATGTCACCTTATATATCTACAAAGCGTAAGGGTATACATATTACAAATCTTATTATAAATGCTCAATTTTTATCAGAATCTTGTGATTTAGTTTTTGATGCAACAAATGGGGGAAAACAATTCTTAATTATTGGTACAAAAAGAACAGTTGATTCAGTAATGCAGGCTGCAGTCAAAGCTCAGTGTCATTATGTTAATAAAAAATGGCTCGACGATATGTTAACGAATTAGATATTACAAAAACACGACTTCAAAAGTTCAGAGACTTGAGAATGCAACAAAAGACAGGGAGATTCCATAGTTTTCCAAAAAAAAATGTGGTTATATTGAAGAGACAATTAGCTCAATTGGAAACATATCTTGGCGACATTAAATATATGAAGAGCTTACCTGATATTGTAATAATTATCGATCAACAAGAAAAATATACGGCTCTTCGAGAATGTATAACTTTGGAAATTCCAACAATTTTTTTAATTGATACAACTAGTGACTCGGACATCGCTGATATTTCAATTCCAACTAATGATGATGTTATAGGCTCAATTTGATTAATTCTTAACAAATTAGTTTTTGCAATTTGATAATATACGAAATTCTTGATTAATCATAAGATAAAAAATTCTTGAATTTACTTCGAAGGGTTCATAGATTTATGGAATCACTTACTATACTAGTAAGAAAAGGCAAAAAAATTAAAATTAAAATAGAAAACAAACAAAAATTTTATGTAGTTAGTATCAGTATTCAAAATGAAAAATGAAAATAGACAAATCAAAAGGGAAAGGAGATGTTTGAATAAAAATAATTCCCCTTTTTCAACTTCTTTCTTTAGAGGATATGACAATATGAATGTTTTATTATGCTCTATAAACACATTAAAACTATTATCCGATATATTTGTTGTGGAAGTAGGTCAACATTTCTATTGGCAAATAGGGGGTTTCCTAATACATGCCCAAGTACTTATTACTTCTTGGGTTGTAATTGCTATCTTAGGTTTCAACAATTCTAGTTACTCGAAATCTGCAAACCATTCCCACTTTCAGTCAAAATTTATTTGAATATGTTCTTGTATTCATTCGAGACATGAGCAAAACTCAGATTGGAGAAGAATAGGGTCCGTGGGTTCCTTATTTTGGAACTTTGCTTCTATTTATTTTTGTTTCTAATTGATTGGGGCTCTTTTACCTTAGAAAATCATCCTATTACCTCATGGGGAGTTAGCTACACCCACAAATGATATAAATACTATCGTTGCATTAGTTTTACTTACATCAGTTGCATATTTATATGTAGTTCTTTCAAAAGAAAGATTAGCTTATTTTAGTAAATACATCCAACCAACTCCAATCCTTTTACCAATTAACATATTAGAAGATTTCACAAAACCCTTATCCCTTAGTTTTTGACTTTTTGAAAATATATTACCTAATGAATTAGTAGTTGTTGTTCTTGTTTCTTTAGTACCTTTAGTAGTTCTTATACCTGCCATGTTTCTTAGAGTATTCACAGTACAAGAAAACAATGTATTTGTGACGGTATAATCCCTAGCTAATCCCTCGCTAAATCATTTTGTAAGGGATTAGCTAGGGATTCTTCCGTAGCTAAATTATGGGTAGCCAAATAGTGAGAGAATGATTCCCTCGCCGATATCCCTAGCTAATCCCTAGTTGATTCCTAGCAATTTTTTTCCTAACTAATCCCTAGCTGATCCCTAACAATTTTTTTCTAGCCGATCCCTAGCAATTTTTTCGCTAGCTAATCCCTAGGTGATCCCTAGCATTTTTTTCCCTAGCTAATCCCTAGGTGATCCCTAGCAATTTTTTTCCTAGCTAATTTTTAGCTGATCCCTAGCATTTTTTTCCCTAGCTAATCCCTAACTAATCGTTAGCAATTTTTTTCCTAGTTAATTCCTAGTTGATCCCTAGCAATTTTTTCCTATCTAATCTTTAGTTGATCCCTAACAATTTTTTCCCTAACTAATCCCTAACTGATCCCTAGCAATTATTTTTCTAGCTAATCCCTAACAATTTTTTCCCTAGCTAATCTTTAGTTGATCCCTAGCCATTTTTCCCCAGCTAATCCCTAGCAATTTTTTTCCTAACTAATCCCTAGTTGATCCCTAGCAATTTTCTCTAGCTAATCAACAAATCAGCACATAATCATTTGAATAGAAGATTCCATATGGAAAATAATAACATGTTACATTAGTTGTTGTTGGATATGGCAAATAGTCTATCTCATCCTTGATAGCAACCATAACATTCTATCACCAATTGTATTTACTTGCTCCACTAGCCCAAATTTTGAGAATGAATCAGCCTTTGAAATGCCAACAGGTTCATTAATCCAACTCCATCTTGAGCTAGAATCAACCGAAGAACCAATCTCTTCTTTTAAAGATTCAGTTGTGAAGCTTGAAATTATAGATACAGAACTAATCTGTCATATCATAAACAACTATAGGTTATGAGACTTCTTATAATATAAAAGGAAGAACGAAATGAATAATATAAAAATGCCTTCCAACAGGCCATTTTTGTCTAAAAAATACTATCAGTGAATGATGTTGTGTAACTCAAGTTTAATATATAAAACCAAAACACTCTCAATTTTTGAAATCAAACCAAGTGATTTGTTGATCCTATTCTCTAGTATCCACGAAGATTTATTAAATAATCAACCTTTCTCTTCTAACAAGCATTATAAATTATGTATCTACTTTTGTTCTCTAAAGTAGAACTTTCAACTTAGATAACACTCTTCACTCTCTGAAACAGACATTCTCAACACTAAAAAATATACCCTCTCTTTTTGCCTGTTACCTAACGAAGAATGCATCTTGATAATGGTATTTTCTTCCTCGACAGAAATGTCCCCTCTCTTTAGATCAACTCTCAAATAGTTAATCCACCTTAACCTGCAACTCTTGCCACATTCTAACAATCTTTCACAATCGAAAAGTGTAAATGGCAGTCGGAGAAAAAGTTATTCAATCCCTTGGAAGGTCACACTCAACAAAAAGCTACCTAGAAAAGCAAACTATAGATGCACTAATAATAGTTGTGGCAACAAAAAGGTACTAGAAAAGAAAACTACTTCATGATATATATGATGTCTTCACCATAAAACCTGTGTAATCAAAACCATATCCTGGTTCTTAAAGAATATACAGGAATTAAGAGGATAAAAGAACTTAAAATTGCTAGATACTCGTTTTCGAGGACAAATAAAATCATTGACAAATAATGTTATAGTACAAGGACAACAAAAATTTGAAATTCAGAATACATATGTCGGAATAGTAGTATGATAAACAATGTGATAAAGTGTTAGGAAGCTTTAGCAATTTTTAAATAAGAAATACCACCCTTAACAATTTTACTAAATAGCATTGCAAACTTAATAAAGTGTTAGTTATCTTTACATTAAAGAATTAGTGAAGCGCTCAAACTATATATTCAAAACACTTAAAACTTACCTATACTTAATCAATTGGATCATTCCAAGAACAAGAGCACGAGGTGCAGGACAAACAAATCTTCCTATACAAGAAGAATTCAAGCAAAAAAGTTTTGTAGTGATTCAACAACGCTTCACTATCATCTCACATAAAACCTACATTTAAAACTCATCTAAAAAATGACTCAAAATCAAATAAAAAAATAGTTGAACTAAAACTACTTTTGTTTAGATTTTAATTAAATATATCTTATGTTCAGTGTTTTAATATCTCCAATTCCGGATACCAATATCCAACCTCAAGACTTACCTGCACGTGCTACTCTAACTCTTTTCTTACCAATTATGTTTACAACTATTTTTACTACACAATCCTGCATTTTCATGACTAAGATTCTCTACACTCAGGACCCCAACATAAACCTTTTATGATTTTTAAACGGTGAGATGAAAACCAGTTAACTACTGATAACTAATGATTTTTCTGTTGAATATCTAATAATCAGTATTGCTTGCATAGGGTTTTTGCAGAGTTCACTCCAAATAGGGCAAACAAAATGCTTACGAGACAACCCTGCCATCAAGAGAAGCCCAAAAACATGACCCAGACTACAATACAGAAACTAAACATTTGCCCTAGAAAATAACTTGGTAATTAGATTACAAATACCAGAGACTGTCCAATCAGACTCAACTGGCAGTAGATGGAAAATAACCATTGAATCATATCAATGGATGTAGATGGAGAAAGAAAAATGAACCGAATCGAAACCCGGGAACAATACAATCCCTAAAGCAAAATAATTTGAATAGAAGAACTAGACGAAAGTTGTAAAAGAAATCCAAATGAAATAGAAAAGAAACCTAACTTTTTCATTCAACCATACCAAGCTTCCGCAACGATCTAAGCTTCGATAAAATAATGGCAGATGCAACAACGCAGCATAGGTGCGGGCACAAGGCACTAGGAGTCTTCCGAAGTCAACCTAAACATTCAAAAAATAAATAGAGAGAGAAAGAAGACTGGAAACCTCAAAAAAACGGTTCCAGAGGAAATCTATACCAATCTTGAGAGGGCCATCGAAGACGCAAAGAAATTAAGGGTTTCAGAGAGTGGAATCTAAAAAGAAACGACGATTGTGAAAGGGGAGAAGGAGTTCATCTGGTATACTTTTCAAATTACTAATTATTATATATTAATATTATACTTAATATTCTTTATTTCTATTCTTAATAAATTCAAACCTAATATAAAATAAGTATAAATATTCAATAAAATAGTTAAATATTATAATATTTTTAAATCTATGATTAAGTTAAATTAAATATTTTATATTTTATAAATAAAATAGTTATGTATAATTTATTTTAAATTTTACAAATAAATTAAAATATGAAAAATTGTAATGTCATATTTAAAAATTTTAGTCATGTGAATTAATTTAATCAATATTTATTTGAAATTTTTACATATAAAAAAATTTTAACGTCACTATTAATTAAAAACATGCAAATGTATAAATAATTAGATGCAAATTAGCTACCATTTATTTTTTGTTAATCCCTTGCCAAATAGCGAGAAATTAGTGAGAAATAATTTTCCTCACAAATTAGCTACAAAATAATTTTCTCGCTGATCCCTCGTTAAGTAGTGAGAAATAATTTCCCTAGCCAATTTTTCTCGTAAATATGCTATGAAATACTTTGGTCGTTGATCTCTCGCTATATAGCGAGAAATTAGTGAAAAATAATCTTTCTCGCTAATTTTTCTCACAAATCAGCTATGAAATCTTTTTGTCACTAGTTTCTCGTTAAATAGCGAGAAAATAGTGAGAACTAAATTTTCTCATTAATTCCCTCGCAAATTAGCTACAAAATTTTTTTGTCACTGATCTCTCGCTAAATAGCAAGAAAATAGTGAGAAATATTTTCCCTCACTAATTTCCCTCGCAAATTTGCAATTTTGTTTTAGTGTCACAAGGGGTATTCAAGCTCTCATTTTGGCTACTTTAGTTGTGGCTTATATAGATAGATATAGATAGATCTATTCAATTATTATAGGTGAATCTATTGAAGGCCATCATTGACTAGTTTTCTCAAAAATAGTCTTTTTTGTTTAGTTTGCCACACATATATTGTGGCTCAATAGAATCTACAAAGTAAACATCTATCTATAAATATATAGATAGATATAGATAGATCTATTCAATTATTATATATTAGTTTGGATATTCAAAAAAATGAATAGTTAGAATTAGAATTTGTATGATATTACAATGTGTGATAAAAAGATATTATATAAAATGATATTATATAAAAGATATTGAATATAAAATAAAAAGAAAATTAGTTTACAACATAGAAGAAACATATGTATATGTGATATGATATTATAGATGAACTAGTTTTATATGAACTAACCATATATCTGAAATAACTAATCTTTTCTACATGAAAAGGCCTTGCTATTATTGTCAATTTCTATAGGGATAAAAAAGCAAAGTCCTTGTGTTTCAGCTCTAATTATGAATTGAAAATTAAAACACTAAAGAAATTGTATAAAAAAACGAAGAATTTAAAGAATGATTCGAAAATTAACTTAAGATAAGAACAAAGATTGTATAGATTCACCCCAAAAACTATGTAGTTTGAGACAAAAAAAGAAATCTCGAAGTAATTTGTTTAATAACTATTATTTTCAATTTGTAATTCTTATTTTTATTAATTACTTTAAATGAAAAAGTCTTGGTGATTGAAAAATGAAGTCAGAATTTATTAGTTGATTATATCATTAACTATTTCTTTCTTTTATATATAAGTTATGAGGAAATTCTCATGAATCCAATTATTTGTGTCGCTTCTATTATTGCTGCTAGATTGGCTGTAGGGCTTGCTTCTATTGGACTTGATGTTGGTCAAGGCACTACCGTAGCGCAAGCTGTAGAGGGCATTGTACGACAACCAGAGGCAGAGAGAAAAATACAGGTACTTTATTACTTAGTCTGGCTTTTATGGAAGCTTTAACAATTTACGGGCTGGTTGTAGCATTAGCACTTTTATTTGCTAATCCTTTTGTTTAATCCTAAAAAGATAGAAATACATATATGGACTTCCTTTTTCGAATTATATTAATAATTCACTCCTACAATTCTTTATCTTTTCAAATAAGAACACAAGAGAAGAACTAATTGAAAGGTATTCACATACTTATTCACCTTCTTTCTTCTTTGTGTTTAGTCCAATGAACCCCTCTTTCTTCTTGTTGTTTAGTCCAATGAACCACTCTTTCTTATTGTTGTTTAGTCCAATGAACCCCTCTTTTATTTCTTTTAAGATCATTTTTTGAAAGTGTTCAAACTAGATAGATTTTGCAATTGATAAAAGAAATAGTATCTAATTATAAGAAGTATCATTCTTTTAAGGAATCTTCCAATTGATTAACCAATCCAAATTATATCAAATTCTATAATTATATATTCCAATTATTTTATTATATTATCTATCAAATAGGAATATTAGAAAGATAATTAGTTTATTCATAACAGGATATGAGATCATATGAAAAATATAACCGATTTTTTCCTTTGTTTGGGCTCCTGGCCATTCGCCGGAAGTTTTGTGTTTAATACCGATATTTTAGCAACAAATCCAATAAATCTTAGTGTAGTGTTAGGTCTAATGGTTGTTTTTTTTTTTTGGGAAAGGGAGTGTGTGAGAGTTGTTTATTTCAAAGAATAAATTGGATTTAACCAAACTGCACTTTTTAGTTTAGTTAGAATTAAGAAAATATGCAAAATCTTGCGAATTACTTCTGAATTTATTTTCCTTTTTGAATAATTTAAGAAAAATCTTAAAGAACCATAGCCTTTCGCGCTTTATTGGTAATCCACTTTGATTCTCTATTACCAAAAATTTTGGACTATTACGAGGTTTAAAAAGAGTTTGAAGTCTACACGTAATGTAGTACTCTTTCTACCGCTATATTAATACAGAAAGGAAACAATTTCCAAAAAAAAATTGAGTTTTTTCGACATAAAACACTCCAGTCGATAAAAAAATGGCTTGAATCCTATTTATGCCGAGAAATAAAAAATGGGTGAATTTAAACCTCCCCTTTGTACGATGCATAATCGATGTATGACCTATATATAAATTCAAAAGAAGTCTTTGGATTCGAATAAAAAAACAACTTTGTTTGGCCAAAAGAGTCCTCCGAATATTCTGGTCTTATATTGGTAATTGTTTTCATTTTGAATAGACAAGAGAGCATAAGCGCATTACAAAAAAAATGGTAAATTTTCGATAAGTAATTGAGTGTGAGAGCCAAATGAATCGAAAGATTCATGTTTGGTTCAGGAAGAGATCATAGACATTTTGAAATGGATGGAAAGAGAGTTTACTTTCATTATGTGATTTATTAGATAATCGAAAACAGAAAATTTGGAGAACTACTCAAAACTCAAAAGAATTACAAGAAAAAAACCATTGAACAGCTCGAAAAAACCGAAGCCCCCTTAAGGAAATTTGAAATAGAAGAAGATTTGTTTCGGGTGAATAGCTATTTTAAGATCAATCAAGAAAATTTGAATTTAATTAATTCAATTTATACGACTTTGGAACAATTAGAAAATTACAAAAACGAAGCTATTGATTTTGAACAACCAAGAGTTATTAATCAAGTTCGATAGCGGGTTTTACAACAAGCCTTAGAAGGAGCTCTAGGAACTCTAAAAAGTTGCTTGAACAATGAGTTACATTTACCTATTATTAGTGCTAATATTGGCATGTTTGGGATGATGAAATAAAAAAAATAACTAATTAGGCTTTCTATTATAAAATATAATATAAGCATCATTTTGTTCTTATAAAAAATAAATTTAAGATATTTTCATGGTAACCACTCGTGTAGAAGGAATTACTAAAAGAGGAGCAAGAAAGAGGAGCAATGGAATACACTATTGTAGAATCTGAAATAGTGGATTCTCTAGCTACATTATAATACCTCTTGCCTTGTACAGGAGCAGCTATATCTAAATATTTTATGACGATCACTCCAAACGAACACAAGCTTATCAGGAAATGTCTCTTCCATTACGAAGACCACCAGGTTGCAAAGCTTATCCAAGGGATGTTTTTTATTTACATTCGTGTCTTTTGGAAACTCAATCAGGAGACGCTTTAGCTTATATTCCTACGTATGTAATTTCCATTACAGATGGCCAAATATTCTTATCGGCCGATCTATTCAATGTTGGAATAAAATTTGCTATTAATGTCGATAATTAAGTTTTCGGAGTTGGACCAACAACTCAAATCAAAGCCATGAAACAAGTAGCTGGTAAATTAAAATTGGAATTAGCATAATTTGCAAAATTAGAAGCTTTTGCATAATTTGCTTATGATCTAGATAAAGATACTCAAAATCAATTAGCAAGAGGTCAACGATTGTGCGAGTTGCTTAAACAATCCCAATCAACCCCTCTTACTATGGAAGAATAGATAGTAACTATTTATACCAGACCGAATGATTATCTTGATTCATTAGAAATTGGACACGTAAGGAAATTTCTTGTTGAGTCACATGCTTACTCAAAGACAAATAAAGGAAATTTCTACCAAGACATTCAATAGGGAAGCAGAAGACCTTTTAAAGGACGCTATTAAAGAACATATGGAACTCTTTTTATTCCAGGAACAAGTAGAAAAAATGATGAATCATTAAATAATTTTGTAATTCAATTTCCCAATTTTTATAATTAGTATCTTTGAATATCTTTTTATTTCATTTTAATATATATAATGAATTCGAATCAAAATGTAATAAATAAATAAATAATATAAAGAGGATTTGAACCTATACCTAAGGTTTAGAAGACCTTTGTGCTATCCATTAGATAATGGACGCTTCTATTTTATAACTTTAACCTTTTTAACTAAACCTTATTAAAAAGATTAAAAAATCAAACAAATATAAAGAATTCTAAAAATTCTAAAAATAAAATAAATAAAATATTTAGAATAAAAGAAAAAATAAAAATCAATTGAATATAATTGAATATATATAACTAAAACTAAATTAAGAAATGAAAATGAATAATTGACAAATTCTTTAAGAATTCTATATTCTTTCTCGAAGAAAAAAGATAAATTTAAATAGAATAAAATAGAAACAGGTAGCGGGAATCAAACCCGCATCGTTAACTTAGAAGGCCTTATAGTCGACGTTGATTCATTATTTCAATTTAACGACTCTAATTCAATACTGAACGTGAGACTTTTGTTTCATTCGGCTTCTTTACGGAATAAACAAATGGACAATAAAAAAATTTGACCTATAACATCTATGTTAGCCTTTTTGTATGAATAGGTTTCAAATATCCTTCTTTTTAGATGATTCCTCTAGAAGAGCAATATTTTAACAATCTATATTTTTTTCTAGTTACTTCATTCTATATTTCTATTTCAGAAAATCTTTAGGAAAAGAAAAAAATTTTCGTTGAGCTAAAAAAAATGTTTATATCTCTAGTAAACTAAAATAATCGTTTAATAGCTATTTTGCTTCAATTTTTACTATGCAAAAAGATGGAAGATCGTTGAGTCATTGAACTTTAATTGAAATGAAGATGAATCTTAGTGAAAGCTTCATTCGTGAACAATTAATGACTATGCATGCTAAGGTGATCTAAAGTATTTTGGAATGAAATTGATTGAGTTGAAACCATGAACGCAACACTAACTTAGATGAAAATATGCATGACACCCTATGGCAACAAAATAATAAGATGTGGTAACCGTGAAATCAGACCTGCAAAGCATGCAAAACATGCCATTTAAATTTAAAAATGCAGAGATGTATAAGGAATCATTTGCAAGCATGCTTGTCACAATGCACTAAACCACAACAAAGCACTATTAACATCAAATGATCATGTTGTAAATTCTAGCATACATAGATAATGTGTGTGATACAAAATTTCTGGATAGAAATGAGATTCAAATCATAACAACAAGATACTTCATCAGATTAACTTCAAATACAAAATGATGTAATGAGCAGATGATATGTACAAGAACACCTTGGCCATATATTTTATATTAAAATACTTACAACAACCCAAATAAACTTATAATTAGGTGTAATGCACTAGACTAAAACAAAGTTCTCATCATGCTAGAAAGCAAAATTTCATACAGATAATTGAAACAAATCATGCAATGTAAATGTAGGGTGCAACGTGAACTAAAATGCTAAGTGCAAAGTGAATAAAATGAAAGGAAACATGGATGCTCCTGACTTAGACAAGAAAAATGCATGAACTAACTAACAACATTTAACTTGTAGGCTTGAAATGGTGATTTAAGCCAAGAAGGGGGGTTGAATTGGCTATTTAAAACATTTTCGAAAGCATAAAACTCCTTTCAATTGTATCAAATAGACTAGAAAGTTAGAATGTAAAAGTTGTATAATAGTACACTTTCAATTGGTCAAAAAATAAAAAAAGCAGACTAATTTGTTCTTGAGCTATGAAACAGTCAACTAAAATTTCAAATCATTCAGCTAAAATTGTGGGAATTTATGCATAATGCAGAATTCGTAGATTTAACTCAAACAACAAACTTTTTCATACAAGACTTGTTCCAATCAATATTTCTAACAAGTATACAACCTCACATTAGACAAGAACGCATTAAATCACAAGAAAGAGTGGATTACTTTATTATATTGAGTTTTTAAAGTGATTCAAAGTGAGTAAGATGAGGGAAAGAGAATTGCACATTTGTTTTTATACTGGTTCACTCAATCACATAGCTACATCTAGTTTACCAAGACAACTTGAGCCTAGTTTTCAGTATATTCATAAGTTTTACAAATCATACACCAAGACTACACTTTTGAACAAAGAAACTCACAAGATTTTTGACTCACACAAAAATCTAGACAACTACCCTGAAAGAATCACACTTACAAACCTGAAATCACATCAAGCAAACAACTAAAGGAATAAGAACATTCAAACCAAATGGTGGCTCTCCCTAGCCAACCATACATGTGTTCTTCAAGCTACTCACAAGCCAAAATGCCTCCAAGATCAACCAAGATGATAAAGGATTGATTCATACTAAGGATGATGGTCTATGGCACATGCTTAGAAGAAAGGGAGTTCCTTTATCCCTTCCTTTGCTTTTATTTTCTTTAGTTTAAAAATCCATTAAGTTGGCTTGGTTAACTATTTTTAAGTTGACTCCTTGACCTTGATTTTGGGTTGACTTGTTAACTCAAAGGATTAGCTTAACCTAAAGCTAATATCCTAATTCAAAATTAAATTATTTTGTAGGTTCATTAAGATATGGGACAAAGAAGGACAAGTGGCACATTTAGATGGCTTTTGGAGAGCACAAGTGGAGGAAAGAAAAGGAGAAAAGCTTTCCAGAAACAACTAGAAAGGATGACCACATGCCTTCGTAACCAAGAAGTCTAGAAACATCTAGCAGGAGCATCCACCTTGCCTTGGCCAAGAAGGCTTCTAGAATGTGTCCATGTGCTCCTTTGTTGACCTACTTTCTAGACTCTAGGTTGTGTTATTACATTGTATTCCTTTTTAGCTTATTTGTTTTTGCTAAGAGGCCCCTAGATACTTCTATTTAAGAGACCTAAAAAACTTGTACAAGGGTTGAATATTTTGGAGAAATTAAACACGTTTGTGTATCAACCATTATGAGAGTCTTCCTCCCTAGGGAATGAATGCTTTTAAGCCTTATCTTGAATCTTGATTCAAGTGGCGACACACATCCACTCATCTTCAAGGTTGCCATGGCTTCTTCTAGCCTAGCCTTGTAGTGTCGTGCTTCTCACATTTTTATCATTCCTTTCCTTTCCATTTTATGCTTTCTTCTTCTTTTGTGTGTGTGACTTGGTTTTACTTTTTTAATGTGTTGTCCACTCTTATTTGTTTTTGAATCAATCCATTCTTCTCTTCTCGAGAACCTTGGAAAGGAACCTTCACATCTAGATAGCTTGCTATCTTAATGTCCAGTAGGGATTTCCTTGGTTTTCTTAATCAATCATCACCATATTCATTAATCTTCTAAAAGGAACAAGAAAATCCTATATCACAAGATCTTCAAACTTAACGTTGCGGTTGTGTATTGCAGAGAGAGACATGGTTTTCCAGTGATGAATGATAAATTTTTGCACTCTCAAACCCAAAATTATGCCTCTGCTCTCGAAAAGTGAAATCAGTGATGAATGATAAGTAGATTGAATTTTCTGTACAGTCAACTGATTTCACTTGACTTAAGTGAAATCAGTCAATTGAAAAATAGTTCAACTAACTGAATACATTCATACCAGAAATTATATATTGCAAGTCTTTTAACTTGTTAAAACCTATTTTAACAGATTAAAAGAAACACACTAAGACTAACAAGACATATAACATATGTCATATAGCCTACCAACATGATATAACATCTAATCATTACATTTAACACATTATTTCCAAATTTAATACATTAAAAACATATTCTTCATGTGGATCTTCATCAATCTTCATGAAACCCATGTGATCTTCATGTACATGGTTTTATCGATTCTTTGCTTTAAGCTTGCTCGTGCCAACAAAACTAACAAAATAGCATAAAACTGGCACCATATGACAACAATATTATTAACCAGATTTTCATCAAATTGAATTGGGACATATCAATATACTAGGGATGCAAGGCTTCAATTATACTCAACATACTTAACTTAAATTTGAAATGTAATGTGCGAGTGGAAACAAAGTTGGGTTTTCAAAGTGAGTAATTAAAACACTAAGTAACAACAAGTGAAACTCCATGCGATAGCATAAGGAAGCATGACTAAGTTCAAAATCTTCATTCAAAAATTTTAATACTATGTGCACCCACTATATGCAAGAAGTTGTCATGGCTAAACTCTACAAAATGCATGGAAATGAAAACTCCTACCATAACCACTAACAAAAAGTTTGATTATGAACTACTTTTTCGTAGAAAATGTAAATCTAAGATATGAAAAGTGTGAGTATTGAAATGGGTAATTTACCAAGAAGGGGGGGTTGAATTGGCTTATTAAAAACTTTGATTAATTTTGAAATCTTAAAACACCTTTAACTTGAATTAAATCAACCACAAAATGAGGATGCAATGCTACAAGAACACAATTTTTATACTAGTTCACTCAAATCTGAGCTATATCCAGTTTTTTAAGGCAACTGGAGCCTGACTTGCTCTATTTGAAAAGATTTACACAATCCACAAGATTACGCTTTTAAAATAAGCTAAAAATAACACCAAGACTCTTGAATCTCACAAGAATCTATACAAGCACAACAAGATCACACTTGCAGACCTAGAAAACCACTAGGAACCACCTAGAAACTTGAGAAAGATCAAACCTAAATGAAGGCTCTCCCTAGCCAACCAAACCTCTTTCTCCAAGTTCCTAAAACAAGCAAAATTGCTCCACGAAAGATCCAAGATCAATCACTAAAGGTTTCACTTCTATATGATCTAGAGAGAGTTTTCCATAAAATTCACAATAATTTTGCACTCAAAATGGTAATTCTTACTCCTCTCTCAAGAAAAAATAGAATATACAGTCAATTTGTTAACAAATTTAACATGTTGGCTTTTCATTCAATTTGTTGATTTCACTTAACTTAAGTGAAATCAGTCGATGAAAAAATAAATCAACTTATTGAATATGTAACAAATAAAACTACTGAAGCAAACCATTTAACTTGTTAAAATCCAATTCAATAGGTTAAAAAAAAAATAAACATACCTTATACATTTATGCAATGCGAAATGGTCTACATTATGAGCACCCATCTTCATGTTTTTTTCATCATTTAAAATCAAGATTTAGGATACACATACCAAGCTTGATAAACACGTGAATCATCAAGTTTTCACATTTTCATCAATTTAATCAGGGATACAACATGTTCTAATGCAATGGCTTCATATATCTTCAACAAATCTTCACGCACCAAATCATCAAAACCATTTACGCTAACCATCTCCCCCTGATTGGATGAAGCCAAACTCTATTGAATCAACCTGTATTGAATTGATGAGAAGCATCATCTTCCATTTCTTATTTATCCTTATAAATATAAAAAATATTTCCAAAAGCAGTACACACAAGATAACAAGCACACACAGATGCACTACTTCCCCTATCAATGGTATGGGTATCCTCTATAATATAGTTTAGCAATTCTTAATCCAATTCCTTTAATAATTCAATTTCTTAATTCAATTGTTCCAATTTTTCAATTTTTCTCCCCCTTAAAATTTATCAAATAGAAGTAAAGCAATTAAGAACACAAACAAAGGAAAATGTTTCATTAATCATAGCACATGATACATGGGATAAGAAACTAAAAACAGAAACAGAAAAGAAAAACTAATACAATCAACAAACTGAAATTTTAAATTTACTGACTAAAAATCTGACAAAACTCATAACAAAGCAACATAACAACACAAATGCAATGCACGATCCTAAAGGATGACACACTCAGTCATCCTAAGGATTGTTTCTGGTCTAGAATAATGTCAGCAGATCATGAATTCCATGGATTTCGCCGCCCAAGTCATTGAACCTCTTATTTCAAAAGGTGTCATGTGCATCTTGAGACACATTGAGTTCATTTAGTTGGTGAAGTACCATCCTCTCAAACTGTGAGTACATAGGGCCTCTGTCTTCTGAAGGGTTGCAAGAGACAATGTCCTTTGATCTAGTAGTGGGTTCTTCTTCTTCCTCATGATTTTCCCCACTTGGGCCATCTTCATGGTCATTGGCACAACTAATGCCTCCTGTAGTCCAGACATTCCAACCTTGGTAAAGCCCAGCTTGTTTAGATTGAGATATGAGGTCTAATTAAATATCCTAGTTGACTCTTTAAGTTCAACTTCAACATCTACACCAAAGAAGTATTATTTACATTAAAACACTACTAAAGAAAGCTTTTTAAATGAATTTTCTTAAAAACTTAAATTTCTACACAAAAAAACAAAAATGTAGTCTAACATAAGAAAAATAAAAACTAATTAAAACTAAAATGGCACTTTTATGAAAGAAAAAGAGGCAAAACTAGAATGCTAACATGTAGGGATACAGAAAATGCATACAACAGATTTATACTTGTTCAGCTCCACCTAAGGTTAAGCCTGGTATCTTAAGCAACTTGCTTAAGAAATTCTACTAATCAACACTTTTGATCAGTAACGATTATCACCCTCTCCAAGTACACGAGTTTAAACCTCACCGGGTACACGAGTACAAACCTCTCCAGGCTATTCTAAGTACCAACCTCTCCAAGTACAACTCTCAATCTCCCTCTATAATTAATAAAAAAAACTCAATTACAATGAATAAAAGAAATGGCACTCTTTCAAAACAAGAGTGTACAACATAACCCCTAAGCTACAACTTCACTCAATGAAGTATATTATAATATTCAAGCTCTCAACCCAATTTCTCTAAACCCTAATGCTATGACAACTTCTCAACACTTTATTCTTTCTCTTTTCTCTACTTTTTTTTTTCTCGGGTGGCTTAACTCAGCATCGACTATACAAATGTAGTTTCAACTAGCCCTTGAAACTTTGAATTGTAGCTATTCATCGCAATCATCTTAATATGGAATGACTTGATCAATCATCTTCAATGTTATTCTTCAAGACTTCAATTATGAAACAACTGATGCTTTTCAGGATATCTTTTTTTCCTTTTTTGAATGAGCTCGGCCTTGATTTAAATTTTTCTCCCTTCAATGTTCAGAATTGTCATGTTAAGGAAACTTTGTGCAACTTGATTTTGCATTTGAATCATTAGACCAATAATACTATTAAATCAATCAAACAATTCATTCATCAATCACATATATTATTTTCTTATTGCTTATATTGTTTTGTTATTTATTTTAAAAAACTTTAGTCTTCTACAATGAAATTATTATAAGATAATTTTCTTGAACGTTGCAATTCATAACATTTAATCTTTGCTTCAAAAATTTAGATTAGTATATCAATTCGTATATTTAATCATAGATAAAAACATGAATCAAATCATCAAAGCGTACTAAAGATGTTTCACTTGTTAAGGTCGTATGACACATTGATCATCTGATGGTTTAAGTTGACTTGGGTTGTCTAACACTTTAGGTCGCCTAATACTAGTCAGCTAACAACTTAGTCATTTAGCACCTTGGTCATCTAACACAGTGACTTAGGTTATGTAGAGACTTGTTTCATCTAATGTTTTAAGTTGATAATTAGTACTTGTTAGGCTTGTATAACATTACGACTTGTCTAATGCTAAGACTTGGCATTTGCGATTACCAAACTTCTTGCTTTCATTTAAACATACAATGTATGATTATCTATTGTTTAAGCACATGTAAGAAAAAATATACATCATATATTTTGATCTTCAAACAATATTAATCAATTCCTTAACCTTACTCTCTCTGTTGTATGTTCTCTCTTAGTCGTCTAACATAACTTCATTTCTAACCAAAAACTTAGTTGTTTGGTAGAGTGTTTTGGTATCATCAAAACTTTATTGGTTATTGTGACTCGTTTACTATAACACAAAATTGAGTCCACAAACTAAAATGAGGGAGTAATGCTATGCAAACTAAAAGAGATGAGCAAGGGGGAGGATTCCCTTCTATATATGCTACTAGTAACCCTCCTAGGCAAAGTCTTCCCATGTTAGTGTAGTTGGCTCTAGAGATGATGGATTGATTAGATATTAGACTATTTTCGTGTTTAATAATTGAAATACTTAATAATAAGCAAATCAAACATAAAAGAAAGTTTATACAAAATCATCCAAACTCATGGGCTATGTGCAGTTCTCCCTTAAGCACTATATTTAAGGGTTACACTAATAAAATAAAATTGATTACAAAACGAGTACACAAACTTCTTCGGGTTACGAGTATATTTTCTAGGTATAACAAGTGCACCCTCCCTAAGAAAGAGTATCAACCTCTCAAGGTGAGTACAATCTCTCTAGACAACCTTCTTAATCTCCTCTTGGATAAAAAAGAGTCACTCACTTTTTCACTATCTAAAATATTTTGATTGATGTTGTAAGGTTAGTAATTCCACTAAGTAATTTTGACAATGATTGCTCTAATTCTTTTGGTCGTAGGTTGTTAAGTTGTACTATATCTTTCTTTATATTGTTGTGACTATAAAAACCCATTTAGATGAAAGTGTTTTGATAATAACAAAGCACCAGGCAACATAAGATGGACAAAGGATACAATCAGATGATATGAGATACAATGTTTAAGTGATATAAGGAAGGATCAAAATCAATATTTGTTACAAAGTGTTTTAACATTTCTAATGTAGTATATGTAGTTAAATACATCATATGATCCACTAGACAAATGAGATAACTAATTGTTCTATATTATGTTTAGTGTAATGTGTGTTTATAGAGCATAAGTGATCTCGTGATCATAAATCGGACGATGTATATTGATTAGACGAGTATTGATAAGATAAGTACTTACTAGATGACTTAGTACTAAATCGGATGATGTATATTGATTAGACGAGTATTGATAAGATAAGTACTTACTAGATGACTTAGTACTAACTAGATGACTTAGTACTAGAAGTTATAGCCTAATTGATCAAACGAGTACACTTACAAGATGATTACATTCCTCAGACATTCTCACATGCCTTGATAATAAGTCTTTGTCTTATTATTTCTCTTTGATATTAAATTAGCTTTAATATTATTTGAAAGCAATATTTCATTATTTAAAATGGTTAATGTCATTAACAAAATTCAAAATTTTATCAAGTCACAACTCTTAAAAATCAATTTTTAATAATTATAATATAGAGAAAAAATATTTTCAAATCAAATGGTTATTTGATATATATGGAAATACTTTTATGTGACTAACAATTGACATGATCTCGATTGATATTTGCACATACTATATTACTAACGAGATATTTTAGAATATGTTTCACAAGTTTTCTTTTGTAGAAAATCTAAACATTAGAGAGAGGAACAAAATCAAAGGATTCTAAGTCAAGATCTCTCTACATTAAGAGAGGAAGGAAAAAATCTAAGAGTCTCAGCAAAAAAAGAAAAAAATTGAAATTCCTTAAGGCCTATCATTTCAACAATTATAAAAAGGATGACAAATTGATCATGAAGAAGAGAACAATGACAACAAGTGCTACATTCATGTGATAAAGAATTATCAAAAGTAATTTAGAAATAATACTGAGCACATCAAGTCAAATTTAGAGAAAAAATTCTTGATAGAAGTACAACTAGGTTGTGTGTTTAAACCATTGTAAGATTCTTCGCCTCAAGAAGTTTTAACCTACAGTGTGAATTTGCATTCCCTTCTTTGAGAGTGTTTTTTATAACACACAAGAAAAATAAATAAATTTCAAGAATGGTGGGCATGAATGGCATTATTTAAATTAATAAATAATAAATTATACCTAAGTAAAGTGTAGCATAATTCATTAAAGCTCTCTGTTAAGGTTGGGAGGTCATGTGTTGGATTCTTATTGTTATTATGTGCATTTGGTGTGTTTTATATTTTATATATTCATTTATTTTGCTGTGTCAATCGTGTGGTAAATATTTTTAATGTTTGTTGTGTATGTAAATAACAAAATGAATGTGGTAATTTGTTTGTTTGGAGTGCTTGTTTAGAACTTGGCAGTGGTGAGTTTGAACCTTTTAGAGCAAAACTATATTAATTTTTTGGTGTTTTATGTTATTTTTGGGAAGAGAAAGTGTTGAGAGCATATTCGTTGTATCTAGTCATAGGAAAAGATAATAAAAGCACATTATGGGTCATTGATGAAGATTTATGTGGCTGAATTAAGAAATAGTAATTTATTTATTAGTTTTTTTTATTTAATGGTATTTTAGTTTTAGAATGAGAAAAGATGTTAAGTCAAGAAGAAAAGAAAAAAAATAATAATTTGTTATGTTGGATTAAGAAAGTGCAAAGGTCATCAACGTGAGTTTCGTTATGTGAGAGTGGTCTGTAAATTTTATAAGTGGACCTAGAAAGAAAACCATGAGTCATCTTTCTGCTAGGAAAATTAACGAGAAATAGAAAGAAATAGTGAACTTTAGTGTAAGGGTTGTGGTGCAATCTTTGGAGCAGAGAAAATATTTTGTTGAGAAGAGGAGAACCTGTCAGAGGAATCTATTAATAATACAATTCAAGGTAGCACAAAAGGCAACTTTTTAAATGACCCACAAAAAGCAAAACACACAAAATTAACTCAAAATAGCATTTTGTAACACTCTCTTTGATTGACAAGTGGCACAGTCTCGCGATTACACGTGTTACTCATCTTCTAAACCCTAATTCCTTCACACTCCACTATTCTCTCACTCTCTGCCGTCAACACTCTTCTCTCATTGTCTCTCTCTATCCTAACCCTAACAACTCTTCTCTCACTCTCTGCCATCAACACTCTTCTCTCACTCTCTTTCTCTACCGTAACCCTAACAACTCTTCTCTCACTCTCTGTCGTCAACACTCTTCTCTCACTATCTCTCTCTGTCGTCACGCTACTTTCCTACTTTCTTTTACGCTACTTTTTCCGATCATTTTGTGGTTTTGCCTTCACCTTTTCCTCTTCATGTTTTTTTCTCTCATCTCCTATCATTTTTTCGTTTTATATTTATGGTTTTTTTAGGTTTTATCCGATGAGTTTTTGTTTTTGCCTTCACCGTTTACTCTTTATGTTTTTCCTATCATCTCTGATCATGTTTTCATTTTTTTTTATAGTTTTTTTAGGTTTTATCCAATGAGTTTTTGTTTTTGCCTTCACCGTTTACTCTTTATGTTTTGTCTATCATATCTGATCATGTTTTTGTTTTGTTTTTATGGTTTTTTTAGGTTTTTCCCGATTAGTTTTTGGTTTTGCCCTTACCGTTTACTCTTTATGTTTTTCCTATCATCTCCGATCATGTTTTCGTTTTGTTTTTATGGTTTTTTTAGGTTTTTCCCGATTAGTTTTTGGTTTTGCCTTCACCGTTTACTATTTATGTTTTTTCTATCATTTACTCTTCTCTCCGATCATGTATTCGTTTTGTTTTAATGGTTTTTTTATGTTTCTTCCGATCATTTTTTGTTTTTTCCTTCAACGTTTACTCTTCTGTTTTTTCTATCATCTTTGATCCTCTCTGATAATTTTTTTTCATTTTTTTATTCTTTTTTAGGTTTTTTCGTATCAGTTCTTGGTTTTTCATCATTTTCGACTACTAGGCTGATTTCACATTTTTATGGTTTCTCCGATCATCTCCGATCATTTTTTGCTAATTTTTTATAGGGTTTATTTGTATCTTTTTCTGTTTTTGTTGTTTTATTTTTCGATGCTAATTTTTTTGTTTTTACAGGCTGATTTCATATTTTTTAGGTTTTCTGCGACCAGGTTTTGGTTTTGCCTTCACTGTCTATTCATTTTTACAGGATTATTTAACATTTTTATTGATTACCTATTTTGTAGGTTTTGAAGATTGATATACAGGATGTCTCCAAATGACAGTCATGAGTTTAGTCTGAAGTTGGAAGTCATTGGAACTCACTAAGTTCTGTTCAAGTTGGAACAATGATTATTATTTTTAATTTTGATATGCATTGATATTATTTTCATCTCAATTTATTTTGTTCATGTTTTATTATCAGTGGTTGTTGATTTCTTGGTTGTTGATGTTGTTGTATTGTATCAGATGTAATGGTATTAAATCATAATTAGTTTTTAAGATTATGTTTGATTTTTGTTTTTTGATTTTTTTAAAAGGAATTGCTCAGTTTTCTTCATTGCAACCCAAGGTGGATCTGTTTTCTCAGTCAGTGTTTAAATTCAATGCAGAGGAAGTAATGTTTTTTATGCATATGATATCATTTTAGTTTTGATTTGTAACCTTATAATTTATTTGTAAGCTTATGATGAATTTTTTTATATGTAGGTTTAGCCATATTTTATGTTGGAGTCCTCAGTTAATTAGCATTAGGTCTTTTCTTTCCTTTATCTTCGATGCAGCTACATGACTACATCATGTTACTTCTTTCCATTTTCAGCTTTGTCATCTCTTCATAGTTTTGTTTGTCTTCTTTCGTTTTTCTTCTTTGTTGTCTTCATATTTCCTTTTCTTGAAACCTTCCAACAATATCTTTATTTCCTTTTAAATGTCCTGCAGCTTTTATTTTTCATTTGCTGTCTGCCATATTTTCCTTTTATTCCACAACATTGAGCTTTGTGAAAAAGAGCTTTTGTTTTTTTCTCTGTTCTTCATATATTTGACCATTTGCTTTTCCCACATTTTACTCTTTTTGGGAAACCAAAACCAGAGTATGGTACGGTTTTGGTTTGAACAAACCATAGTATGCATTTCATAAAAGTTGTTTTTCTTTCTTTTGTCCCCTTCATATGTTTGACAATTGCTTATCCTGATTTTTATTGAATTTGTGTAACCAAGACCACAACATGCATACGGTTTTACTTTTCACTTATTATCTCTACAAATATATCAGACTATTCTTATGTTTTTATGTTCTATACAAATACATCTATCCACAACATCCTTTCTTCATTATTGTCTAATTTTCCGTTTTCTTTACACCATGTCTGCTTTGCAAGAGTGGTAAGGTTATGGTTTGTAGAAGATTACACAAAAGGAAAATCTCCATTTTCCATGGAGATTGTTCTTCAAGACAAAGAGGTACTATACCATACTATAAACGTCCGTCATTTTTTTAGTTTTCTTAATTTTTTTAGTTACCATGTTATATTATAATGTGATATATGAAATTTCTTTTGTAGGGTGTCCTAATCCATGCGTCTCTTAGACACACATTGATATACAAATTTCAATATGAAATCAAAGAGGATAAGGTTTACTCCATTCAGTCTTTTAGTGTTTCATGTAATGGTGGTTCTTATAGAACTACAAATCACACCTATAAGATCAACTTCTAATTTGGAACCAAGGTCAATTTGGTAGAATCTACCTTAGTTCCCAATATTAGTATTCCATACACCCCTTTTTCAACCATCAAAGCACCTGGTTTTGACATAGATTACTTAGTTAGTAAGTATATTAATTTTTTTTTTCTTCTTTGCGTTTAAATTTTTATTCATGTTATATTTTTTGATTGTTTTATTTATTTTTAGATGTCATTGGAATGTTTACTAGTGTTGGAACAAAGAGAGAGTTAGAGAAAGGTGGTAAGAAGACCAAGATGAATGTCATTCTTATTGAATTTGATGATGGGTAAGAGTATTGTTCTTCTTTTATTTTATGTTTAACATTATTCTTATCTAACGAAATTTTACATCATGCAATAGTTATCGACTGGAGTGTACTTTATTTGGTCAATATGTTAATATGTTAAATGCATTTCTTGCCTCTGGAGAGGATCAATATGTTGTCATTGTTTTACATTATTGCAAAGTCAAGATCTTCCAAGGTAACTAACTTTTTGACATTTTTAACAAATGTAGTAATTTTTTAAAAATTGTTTGACATCTTTATATATTTTATAGATAAAGTTTCTATTCAAAACTGTATGAATTGTACGAGGATAATTTTTAACTGTGATGGTGAAGATGATACCAAGTTGAAAAAAATGTAAGTACATTTTGCATTTTTTTATTTTCGTTTAATTTGCCTATTTTTTTTGTAGGATGTGGGATGGTACTGAATCTCCTTCTCAACCTCTTACCCAACTTGGTCAGTCTTCAAAAGTTAGCTTAGAAGAAGATTTCATTAAGCTGCATCCTAGATGCTCAATTGAAGGTCTCAAAGATTCCAGGAAAGTACTTTTGTAGTGAAGGCTACTATCAAACATGTTCTAGATCATGATGATTGGTGGTACACAGCATGTATCTGCAACAAAGTTGTTTATCCTGACTCCAAAATGTTTTTTTGTGAGAAATGTAACAAACATGTCATTAAGGTTACACCTAGGTAATATTATTAATCTTCATAATTCTTTTTTCTCTAATTTTACTAATTTTACTAATAGACGTATTTGAATAAATCACTAATGTTCTATTTTTCTTTGCTTAGGTTTAAACTTAGACTTCGTGTAATTGATGCTACTGATTCTACAACTTTTGTTGTATTTGATCGTGATGCAAGTGCAATGTTGAAGAAATCATGCTCTGATATTCTTGACTTACAAGACAAGGTTAAGTATCCTATATAGTGAAATAAATCATGATCAAATTCTTTTTCATTAAGTTCAATCATCTGCATTTCTACTTCTTTTCATAGTACACTACTGCTGGTAACTTGCCTAAAGAGTTTGAAGTCCTCATTGATAAGACCTATCTGTTCAAAGTTGAGTGCAAGAATGATTATAATAGCAAATTTGAGCAATCATTCAGAGTTAAAAAAGTCTGCATGGATGAAAAAATCATTGAAAGCTTTAGTGATTTGGTAAGATCTGATTTATTTCTGTTTAGGTCTTTTCATATATGTATTTTTAATTTTACTATTTTTTGACTTTAATATATTTGTTAGGATGTATACTCTAGAAATGAAGAAGAAAGTAAACTTAAGCAGATTATAAATGAGATGGCACTTGATACCATTGCAGAGGTATGCTAATATTACAACTATACTTCTTTTTCTAAATGTTTTTATATGCTAACTCTTTCAAGTTTATTTTTAGAATTTGCTGATCAAATTCACTGAAGAATCAAATGATGTTGAGGCTCTAAGTGATCATTTGAACACTATAGGATCAAGCCCTGTTTCTACAGAGGAAGCTTTGGTCAATCAACCAGTAATTGATGTTGAAAATGATGAGTTAACCCAGAAAGAGTCATCTCATTTGGAGAATCTTAGCTTTGATTTGGCTACCAAAGCACGTGTCCTAGCAATTAAAAGGCAGAATCGATCTGCGGTTCAAGAAAACAAGAAGATCCCAGTAAAGATGTTGAAGAAGAACATCAAGATTGAAAAGTGAATGAAAATTGTACTAGACTTTATTTGTGTTTTTATCTTGGTTATGTTTTATTTTTTGGAAAACATTTGCTGATACTCATAACCAATATGTTTTGTTGTTCTTAAGTTATCATTTTCAAAACATTGACTTGAAGTTTCTATTTATTTATTTATGAACTATATTACTTATTGCTGAACAGGATTGACTTTTTATTTGTGCATTCACAATTTGCTAGTAGAGTCAAACTGTGTTGATATTATTTTCTATTATCAACACCATAATCATGCTAGCTACATCAAAGGAAGTGTATTGTATTTGTATTTTGTTTTAAAAGATTTTAGTCTTTCAGCATTTGTTTACATTTCAATGTTATCAATCAATTATTCGTAAAAATATTTTTCAGGTTACATATAGTATTTATCTTTTGTTTTCTGTTGATTTGTGAACATCGTTATATTTTGCTAGCTGAATCTGAATGTGTTGATATTATTTATTTTGTCAACTACACTATCATGCTAGCTATAATTTGTTTTGTTCTTTAGTTGTTTTAATTTTTAAAACATTCATTTCAAATTTCTTTTTATTTATTTATGAAGTATTTTACTTATTGCTCAAGTTGAATCCATAATTATTTTTCAGTGAGACTTATTTTATATTGTCAACACTATAATCGTGGTACCTAAATGAAAGCAAGTTTATTGTATGTGTACTTTTTTTTTAAAGATTTTTGTCTTTTAGTATTTGTTTACATTTCAATCTTAGCAATCAATATTCGTAAAAATATATTTCATGTTACATACATGTACTATTATTTTTTGTTATGTGTGTTGATATGTTGCTAGCTTAAATTTAATTTGTTGATCTTATTTTTTTGTGTCAACTACACTATCATGCTAGCTACATCAAAGAGATTAAGTTTTGCTCTATAGTGCATCTTTTGACTACATTTTTTGTTGCACAACATATATAACTTATTTCAGATTTTCAAATGATAATAAAATGATCATTTTTTTATTAACATTGTAATAAAATGATTTTTTTTTTTTAATTTATAAGTTATTCTTTTTATTAACATTGTAATAAAATGATAATTTTTTTATTTATCTTTTATTATTTAAAAATAATTTCTGAACATAATAAATTTTTTAATTCTAATTCTAATTAACCAAAATAAAATTCGACATTCATTGAAAGTTTACTCCATCAATTAATTTATTTCATTTTTTGGAAGAAATTTATTTGTAATATTTTTTTTGTAATCACTGAATAAAAAACTGGCATTTATTGATTATTTTCTATTTCTATTGTTGTTTGATTCTTTAGTGACTAATTGACCAAGACAAAAGATGAAATTCATTTAGACTTTTTATGCCTTTTATTTGTATAATTATTTTTTATTTTTTTATTAGTCGTTGAATTTCTAATTTTTATTTTTATTTTAATGATTTGTAATATTTGTATTTTTTTAAAAAGATTTATTTTTACTAATGTGTAATATTTGAAATTTTTAATAAATATAATTTCTTTATTATTGTATGTGTTTAAATTTTTTGTATTATTCTTTCAACTATTAATTTGATTTTTTTTTCTATAAATTTCTAATATTTTTATCTTTTTATTTTTTAAAAAGTTTACATTATATATTTTTTAATATTTTATTTTACTCAATTTTTGATATTGCTCTTTAAACTTCCAAATTGTATTTTTTTTTAATTTGTAATCTTTTTAGTTTTTAAAAAATTTACATTATATTGTTTTTAATATTTTATTTTCTCAATTTTTTATATGACTCTTTAAACTTCCAATTTGTATTATTTTTAAATTTCTAACTTTTAATAAACCTTTAATGTTCTATATTTATTCTTAATTTTTAATTGTTAATTTATAATTTTTTTATATATTTAATTTGTAATAAATAGATATGAAAGCATTAAAGAAATATATTTTATTCGTAAAGTAATTAGAATTTGAAACAGTGTTTTGCTATGTATAAAATTGTTGAGTATCCAAAGTAGAACAGTCACTTCCCTTCACCCTCCATGGATACCTCTCCTTCACCCTCCATGGATACCTTTGTCCCTGTGCCTGCCAGAATAACCTTAGGAAGGTTCACTACAATGTATTTTGTTCATAATCAGGTATGTTTTGTTTACAAAAACTTGCACTACAAAAAAAAAACAGTAATTACCGACGGTCATATTCTGTCCGTAAAGCCAAAAATTCGTCGGTAATGTAGTTTTACAGACAGAAATGCGACGGGCAAAATTTCGTCGGTAAAAGGCCAATATTTACCGATGAATGACGTCTATCGGTAATTACCGAAGGAATAATCCGTTGGTAATTACCGACGAACATCATCTGTCAGTAATTTCTGACGGCCAGCATCCGTCGGTAAAGGTTATCGAAGGAAGATTTCGTCGGTAAATCCTTCGGAAATGATATCATAAAAAAGTTGTCTTGTGCACATTACCGACAGATATATCCGTCGGTAACTTGATTGTACATTATCGACAGATATATCCGTTGGTAAATCCTTCGATAAAATAAGCCAGGACTACAGAATCACTTATAATATATAATTTACCACACCAATTCAACACAAGCAGACCTGCTAATTCAACACAAGGAGACCTGCTAATTCAGTACAGACCTGCATATTTACAATCAACTCTTATAGACTACATAAATTCATACAAGATATCTAATAAGGAACTTCCAAATTCAATATGAATAATCAAACATAAGTTGTGGTGCAAAGACAATGTCAACTGTACATTAAGTTTAAACATAAATGTCATAAGTCATAAACTTTAATAATCTACATAGTCATCATCAGAATCAGCAGGGTCTGGAATTGGGTTGGACTGCACTTGGTCGGGCTGCTCAGTGCTTGGTTGGACTGTTGTAGGCTGGGCAGGTGCAGGCTGTTGCTGAGACTGTGTTAGGTTGGATACAGCCTGTCGAAGGACTTGTTGGTCAGGAGGCAGAAGTGTCAGGAGTATGTTCTGTAACGACTGAAATTGACCTTTCAATTCTGCATAAGCCTGATCGTTTTCTTGCAATCGTTGATCAGTTGCTTTTAGTTTTTCATCAGTTTCTTGCAGTCGTTGTTTGAGGAAGGTAACTTCTTCAATACTGGAGGTGGATGCAGTAGATTGGGGCTTTATGCCACTGCTTCCACCTGCAAGTTGTCCTGTCCCATATATTCTTCCTTTATTCTTACCCCCGACAACCTCAACCCAACACTTTGTCCTAATCGTATCATCTGCAGCAGGATCATCAATGATATCTTGTGATCCACCAGCACATGAGCCTTGTTCAGATCTGACCTGTGAAAGTCTATTCTCAAATTGTTCCTATATTAAATAAAATAATGAGAAATTAGTTAAATAAGATAAAATTGAAGTTTTCTTATAATAAATTTAAAGTGTTTGCTTACATATGTCCTCCGAGATCTTTCATCAACAAACTGGTCAGTTCCTTTGCGCATATGAGTTTGCTGAAATACCTCATCAATATGAGCA
>Ga0214544_1001052_pt1 | contig 55535 bp, 28 predicted proteins | sample CNSS3metaG_FD_160074 | JGI IMG/M metagenome (GOLD analysis project Ga0214544, IMG submission 160074) | Root nodule microbial communities from cowpea collected in UCLA plant growth center, Los Angeles, California, USA - CNSS3 | ecosystem: Host-associated > Plants > Roots > Nodule | place: USA...
ACAATAAAAAAATGGGTATGGGTATGGGTATAAGAAAATACCTGTTACCCGGTGGGGATGGGGATGGGTCAAAAGTTGTATACCCGTTGGGTTTGGGGATGGGGATGGGGATGAATTTTTATTATGGGGATGGGGATGGGATCATGATACCCGTACCCGCCCCGCCCCGTTGCCATCCCTAATCTCAGATATCATTTAAAAGAAAAATAATCTGAAATATTACGATAACTTTGATTTCGTCTTTAAAATTATTAAAATGGTTAAATATATTTTTGGTCTTTCAATTTTTAGTCAAAATTAAAATTAGTCTTTTTTGAAAATTTTGAATCAATTTAGTCTCTCATATTTAGAAATGCATATATTTGGTCTTTTAAATCAATTTTTTGTAAATTTATTTGACATTTCAAATGTGTTTCTCGGTTAATATTGAAACGAAAATGTGTCAAACGGAATAAATAACCTAAGATACTATGATAAAATGTTTTTAAAACATCAAATAAACTTAATAAAATTTGGTTAAAAAGGCCAAATTCACGCATTTAAATCGTTGAGGAATTAAATTGGTTCAAAATTTTCAAAAAATACTAATTCTAATTTTCACTAAAAATTAAAGAATCAACAACATATTTAACTCTTATTAAAATTGCAATAGACCATAGAATATATAGAGATTGTAAAAAACTTAATCTCTAAACGTTTTAAACGTCTAAAAACTATATCTAAAATTAAAGATTAGTCAGATACAGGACAAATTGTTGTATGCGAAGTGCAATGTTTCTTCGCCTTTTGTTAAAAAATTTATTTCACTCTTTTTTTTTAGTGTAATTTGAATCTGGGAAATGTACATAAAACTCTATCGAGCTATTGTTTTTCTTTAAACACGATCAGATAAAAATAGATCTACAAAATACATATTTATTCATCACGCGATACATTAAATAATACATATTGTACATAAGCCAACGAAATCATTTCTTGCTGAAAAAAAATAGATAATTACATAAAATAGTAATAATTAAAAAAAAAAACAAATAGTTCTATTTATAATATTTTATGGTTCCTGCAATTATATGAATTCACGTGATTATCTTTACGTGCTTTGGTTTAAAGATTGTGTAGACACAGCGAATAATTTTGATAAATATGTTTGTTTCCATTGTAATAATCCTTACAGATTAAGATACAAGGTACAGTTGAATTAGTTTAGATTGAACAAGTTGGCAAATTTGGTGTAATTACATACTACTTTTTTTTTATTACGTTGTTTGCACAAAAAGTATTAGTAATAAATAGAAAACCGTAATTTTCAATTTTAAAAGCAATGTTAGAGTAAAACCTAAAAACAAAACTAGAAACGAATTAAGCAACTTTTAACGTTGTTTTGAAGTTAGAAGAGAAGGACCAAGTCAAGATTTCGCAGGCAAATAAATACGTGAATAAGTCTATGTTTGAAGTGAAAGGGAAAAGAAAGGGAAGGAACACACAGGTTTAGTATCAGTATTAAAGAAGACGTGAAGGTTAAGGCAACGTTGGAGGGGTTGTGTTGTAAAACTTTTGACAAATATTGCATCTTTCTTTCCAATTATCATATCTTATTGGTATTCAAAGACAGAATAATCGTTATTTCTTTACTTTTATTTTGAATTATTTTTTGTTTTGCCATGATTGAATGAGGTCTACTTTAGATGTTCGTAATTTTGGTAGATAGAACTTTACACGTCCTAAACCAATGTTAATCACAGTGCTCATGAATCTCTTTCTTTCTCGTCGTTGGCGTGGGGGACCATCAATGTACTCTTTTTCTTTCCCAACATGAAATTCTTAAATGAGAAAACAAAAAACATAGAACAAGGAATCTTGAAGTGGGGCCACTTCTCTCATGGTGGATGCCCAAACATTTGTTTCGAGCATGGGATATTTAAGCTAAACAAATTAAATTTATTTAATTAATTTATTGGTCACTAAAGTAGAAAAGTTTAGCACCAACCCACCAAATAATGAACATGGAGGCTAGTAAACAACACCTAATGCCTACGTAAGCAATTTGGATTCACCAAAAAAGAGCGCGCCTTAATATATCAAATTTGGATTCTTTCTAGTTTTATGACATTACATTTAATAGTTTTAAAAAAACTAAATCAATTAATCGTATTTGAGTATTTTACATCACATCACCTTTTTTCAGTTATGCAGTTTCAAAAATAGCAGAGGATCCATTTTTAATATTATTATAACAAAAACAATGATGAGTAGTGGGTTTCTGTCAAAGAAAAAGTGTAATTTCAGGTTTCATTTCAGCACCAAAGAGAATGAAAACATGATGTTATTTTCGACAGAGTTGAAAGGTAGAGGCCAAAACATAGAAATCCAAAATTCAACTGAGATATAAAAGCAAAAACAAACGTCTTTTTATAAAATGAATGAAGTTAATGATATTTAATTTATATAATCTTGGTTAAAGAAAATGAAGAAGAAGAAAGAAAGCAGTGAATAATTTTACTTAGTATGAGTGTGTGACCTTTCTTTCCACTCTGTACTAGTGAGAAGAAGAGAAGAGTGTTGCTTTCCGTAGCCGTTGAGTTTTTGGATTTAGGTGGGTGTTACGTTACAGCCATGACAACTGTTTTTGAAAGATTCTATTCACTTCACTCTGTTCCTATTCTATTCTTCGTTTCTTTCCATTTTCTCTACACTTTGTTATATCTGTCTCTACACTTCAACTTTACTATCTACCCAGTTTTAAACTATTCTTCACAAAAGAGAGAATATAATGAATTGTCAACATTTTTTTATTAAAGACAGAATATTAATTTAAATAGTAGTAATTTTTTAAGTGAAAACTATTGTTTTTTTTAATGGATATATAGCAGTGATTTTTACATGACAGTGAAGTTTGAAAACGAGTTTGATTGACTTTTTATTTTGTATATTATGAAATAATTAGAATTCATCTTAGATGTTATTTTTAAGGGTTAAATATGTTTTTATCTTTTAATTTTTAGTTAAAATTAAAATTAGTCTATTTATAAAATTTTGGTCTAATTCACTTCTTCAATGTTATAAATGCTTAAATTTAGTCTTTTTAATTAAATTGTGTTAAATTTTTATATTTTGAACGCGTTTCATGATAGTTTCTTAATTAATATTGAAGTAAAAATATATCAATTGTGTAAACAACTCAAATATAACAAAATTTAGTTAAAAGACTAAATTCACACATCTCTAAAGTTAGATGACTAAATTGGGTCAAAGTTTTGAAGATAGACTAATTTTAATTTTCGCTGAAAATTAAAGGACCAAAAACATATTTAACCCTAATTTTAAAATATATAAAAATTAAAAATTTTAACTTATACGATAATTCATATTTAAGTGATGATGCAAAATATTATATTTTTAGTGTATTTGAATTTAACTAATTCATAAAAAATAATAATTTCTCAAAAGTAGATTAATTCTGTAGGGTATTACTTATTTTAAAGTTTATAACTTCACAGTTTTTATCTTTAAAAAAAATACATTAGAGAGTTGAAGAATAAATATATATTTAAATTACACATTGAAACAATATGAAAGTATTGAATGCATGGAAACAAAGTTAAATACAATTGCTTTTAATAAAGTAAATAATGTGAAAGTAAAACTAGTTTAATATTTTGGATTTCTTAACAAAATATTGAGATTGAATATTGAATTATTAATTACAAAGTTGCAACCAAAGATGTTATTTTAAGTAAGAACGTAAAAGATGTTGAACTTGATGGGTCAAAGTAGATGGTTAACCCACCGATCCGCATTGATTCACTTCATTTAAAGGCTCATCTAGTTGTTGTGATAATGATGTGGCATTTTGGGCTAATATTAGGCCCTATATAATCAGGGTCTTCAACATTCAACCCTACATTTCTTCTTTCAACAATAAAAACAAATCGGGTCTTCGGCTTGTATTTGCATGCTTTGAAATTTTCTCCATCTCTTATTTACTTCACATCTTGATCTCTTCGTCCCCTCTTGTGTGCACAAAAATCTTTCTCGTGACTCATTCTTTAAATAATCAACTAACTATTAAGAAAAAAAGAGAGATAAAATATAGGTCTCTGTTGTTATGCTGTTTATACTTGATATTGACCAAGGCAACTACAATTATTATATTACAAAACAGATATGTATATATTATTACTGCGGCAGCATTATATCGAGTCGTATGTTTCAAAACGTTTAAAGAGTTATTTCCTTAAATTCCTAAGATTAGCATAAGTTTTTATTTCTTTTATATTTTACTCTAAATGGTGTGTTTCAAACCAGTTATAAAAGTTTCAACTTTTTATATCTTACTATTTTCTTCCGCACCTCATTTATTTTAAAATGATTTTTTTGAAATATAGAAAATGTATTTTGAAAAGTTAATTTCAAGATCAATAGAAAGTGAATAAGAAAATTTTAGGAATTAGAAGTGCTCACTTATAAAGTTTCTTTTAGTTTAAATATTACCAATTTTTTTGAGGCCGTTAAACGCGATTGAACCTAGTTTATATACCGAAAATCAACGGAGTTTATAAAAAAAATATTGGATATGTAATAATGTGTTAAATTTTGCATTTTATCTCATTCTTTTCCACTAATCTTATATCTTGCGTTTTTAGATTAGATTGTGGTTTGAAAAAATTATGAGAAGTCCTTATCTTCATCAATCTATTGGTTTCTTATATAAACTATAAATTATTAAACAAGTAACTAGTGAGATTATTTTTGTATTTATGCTCCTAAGTCACTAGTTGGATTGATACAATGAAAAATATGAAAACTAACCAATATTGTGGGTAATTTATTAGATTATTTGTCGATCTTAAAGATTAACTATATGACCGACAAAATATAACATATGAATTCAACAAAATGATATGAAATTTTAGATGAAAAAACACATTTTATTTACTTATACATAAAGGTATATAGGGAGTTTATATAAATTTTAAGCGATATAAAATGTCATTTATCGTTAAGAAGTGAACTTTAAGTCTAAGTCAATTTTACACTCATTTACTTATTTTAAATTGGTCTTATCTCTATTTCATGTGAGACTTTCAACACACCTCCTCTCAGTGTGATATATACATCTCGAGTGTGAAACTAGATATTAATGGATGTTCCGATAGTGGCCTAACAGTGAGTATAAAAATATGTCCAACAAACATTAAACTTGGCTAGGATAAGCTTTAGGAATAACTTTGATATCATGTTAAAAAATTAACTTTAAATCTAACTCAACTCTATAAAACTGATTTGTAAGGTGAGATTTGCACCTACTTATATATTCGGCACGAAACTTCCAACATTTATAAAAATCAACTTTCCATATTAATAAAGACACTTATGAATGTTCCAACCAAAAAACCTGAATAAAATATCAAGATACCTTTTGTATAATAACTTCCACACTAATTTTTTCTTTGATACTTGGTAAGTTCAGTTTTTTTTTTTTTTTTATCATATTTATGGTGCACCAAGGTTACTCACTTATTAGAAAGCAAAATTTTGAAGAAAATTGTAGTTGTAGCTTTAAATATTTTTGACTTGGCTAAAAATTACACAAAACATCATGAGTTCCAAACTTCAACGGCGTACTCTTACAACTATTATTATTGAGATATTAAATATAATCCATGTATGCGACTTTGTTAACTTTAACATCATCATTGTTATAATAATAAAATGATTGTGTTATATTTGTCTTTTGTATTCAAGGTAAGAGTCTACTTTATTTTATTTTTCATCCTCTCAACTTTTTCTCTACCCATCTCACTCATCTCTTTGCTGTCACAGGTAGGAGAAGCTTATGATCAATTCAATTTAGGTTATATAAATGTGTTCCACCACTATCTTAAGGTGTCATTTTACAGTTTTATTTTGTAACGTTTGGGTCAAATCTACCATAACCTTGGTGGGCAATATTTGTTTACCAAAAAGATAATAATAATGGAGATAAAAAATATAATAGAAAAAGTTATAAAATAGGGAAGGACCACGATGTTTAATAAAAATATGGAGTGGGTTGTTTTGGTGAAACACTACTATAGAAATCATTATTACAGGTGAAGTAGATAGTTTCTTTCCAAAGGAGAGTTGCGTGGAGTAGGATTTTGAACGTTGGAACAACCTATGTATGTATGTATGATGGTCCTACCTCTTATGGCTACCACTTCATCATGTTCATTGTGATTTGAACAATGATATTTTGACTACTAAATTTTAACAATTTTCTTTCACGAATCTTAAGTAACATTTTTTAAGTAATTTTTCATTTTTCCATTTTCTTGTTCTTAATATTTTAAAATCACTTAAAAAATATCACATCATATTATAAAATAAAGTAGTTAAAATTTAGTAGTAAAAAATCAATTTCTTTATGATTTCTCGTCCAGAACCTTAGACTCCAAAACATTGTCACGTGGGACATCACGCTATCTCATTTTAGACCCCACTCTTTTCGGCCCAGCCCAACTTCAGTTTCTTAATGGGCTTCTTATGGAATTTCACTTCCTCTTCCACTTATTCTTATTCATCACTATATCTAACAAAACTTAATAATCTTGTATGTATATGGTAACTTGTGATTGGGATTCCATTTACATTTTAATGATTAGTCACTAAGAATAGTTTCTAAGAAAAATTATTGCGTCGTTAAATAGTATATAAATCAAGAAACAAAAAGTATTAAATAAAACAACATATATGTATTCATGAGTCTTAAGTTAGAAAATTACAACAGTTAAATATGCATAACAGTAAAGAGTTAAGTAATTTGTATTATACAATCTTCAATTTCATACCATATTGCTTTTATCATATAATAAAAAATGCAGTCATATATAAATTGATCTGATTTGGTTGAACTTCAAATTTTGGATGACCTTAAGCGGGTCAATCTATGGGTATATCTAGACCTTAATAGATGTAGGGCTTTTGCAACAATTTTTCTTTTCTTTAAACTTTAATTTTGTTTACTAATATTACTCTATTACGAATTTTAATTTTTTATAAAGGTTCTGACTTTTGACTTTCTCTTGTACATTATTGAAACTATACTTTCCATTTTGTTTATATTGCAATAGAGTATCTCTAAATTAGTAAAAAAAAATTATTATAAATATTTAAATGATAAAAATAAGATAAAATTGAAATAAAGTGAGTAATAAAAATTTATCCATAACAAAATTATTAGTAAAATATCAATAAAAACATGATCATTCATTACAAGAAAATCTTTAAATAGCAATAAGTTTTAGAGATTTGAACTAAGTAAATTTATCTATACCAATTTAATGTTGTATGTGTTTTTAGTTGTAAATCGTGTTTTCTTGAAGTAAGTTACGACTTTCTAATTCTATTTAGTCTCTAGTTTAATTATTTAAAAAGTTTCAGAAAAAAAGGTTTCAATATAGATGTAAAGGAAGTTAACATAACTTTTTCATTTGAATCGAATTGAGATTTTGATAGAAGTTGAATATGAGATTAGTAATTTCATGAATGTTTGCTCTTGAATTTCATGTTGTTAGTTTGGACTATATTAATTATATATGGACTTTTAAATTGATAGTGAAGTTTGAATTAATTAATATCTTGGTTTGGTATTTAAATTAAATTATGAGTAACTAAGTGTAGTTTCAGACATTATTTTTGGCTCATAAACTTTTTTTTATGTTATAAAACATAAAATAGAGAACTTATTCTCTATTGGACTTTTGGTATTGTTTCTTTATTGTACTTTCAAAGTACATTTATTATGCTATATCAAAAAGACGTTTAAATAATTGTGTTAAATAAGTACATTTTACCTTTGATCTCTATTTGAGTGTGTTAAATAAGTTAATAAGAAATATTTGTGATTGAGAAAGACAAGGAAGAACTAAAGGGAGCATGATTGGACAATTAAATATTGATTTTGAGGCAAATATCCATGTTGGGCGCCAAGGGATCGCTCATAGCACTACAAAGTCAAAAATGAGAATCAGCTGCAGAGCATCGAGCAATGGAGAAGTGCTACGAGGCGATGGCCGACAGGGCTGGCGGTGGAGAAGTGTCATCGGGTGGTGACTCTTTGGAGTTGCTTGTTTTGTAGTTTTACTGATAGGGCCAACGGTGTTGGGATGGCGTCCAAATGTGATGACACTCATATGTCGAAAATTGGTATGTAAACATGTTTCTCGTGAGGCTTTGTGGGGATTCTCTTCCTCCCACGATTTCTCTCCACTTAGAGCGACTGAGAGAGGCCCTTGGAGGTTGTTTGGGAAGCTCTCTCACTCCTCCTTGGGTTTTCAATCTCCATCCATGGTATTTTTCCCCTTTTGAGGTTGATGAGAGAGAGGATTTACGAATTGAAGATGTTGATGTGAAGGAGAGGTGCAATTAGAGCATGGAACAACTGTCAAAAACCTTGGAAAAGGGCTTACATCTTCTCTTTGGTTTCCATTTTTTTCCCTATCTCTTCTATTTGTAAACCCCTAGATTCTTCAATACATATGTTTTTCCATATTTATGCGTAATGCTTGTTGTGGCTTGATCACCCGTGACTTGTTTGTGATTCTTGAGGTATTGGAAAATGTCTTTCGAATCTAAAATGGAAATTGAGTACCTAATGGAGCTTGTATATAGGGATAGAACATGATTCATTAGTAATCTTAAAACTCTTAAGCTTAATGCATGCTTGCTTATTGATGATCAATGGATTGGACTTTGATGAGTTATTATAGGTTCAAAGTCATTAGGAATATGATTTTAGTACCCTTGTGAGTTGATTTTGACATGAATATGGAATCTATATGTTTGTGAATGCATGAGAATTAAGTGAATAAAATCTACTCCTAACAATTGTAAATACTCTATCTTAAAATTTTATTGCACACCAACTGTTTAATAAATATATAACAAAAATTTCTTCTTGTTTTTGTGATATTTGTTATCTACTTTAATTGTTAATGGTGAAAATTATCATGTATTGTACAAATCTTCTTGAAAAAAATGGTATTTATTATTTGTTACGTGTAACCGATGTTCTTATAATTTATATATATATATATATATATATATATATATTTTAACATTTCAAAATTATAATATTTAGAATGACATTTTTGGATAGTTGTTGAGAATTTAAAAATAGAAAGATGATCTTATAAATTTTAGCATAAATAAGACATCAACTCAGATTTCTTTTAGAATTGTTTTAGTGCTCAGATTTCTTTTAGAATTGTTTTAGTGCAGACATTTATTAACAAATATTTTTATCTGATAATATAATTCTGAAATTTCATAATACATCCATAGATATTATTATTATTATATAAATATTTTAACTTAATACTTAATAATTTTGAAAAGGAAATAAAGATCATAATCATATTTTTTATTAAATACTTTATTATAAGTTGTTTTTTTTCTTGTTAGACATTTTTTCATCTTTACTTTTATTTTCTTATTATACCATTACTCTATTTTCTCTTCTTATTTTCACTTTAGACATAGCAACTAAATTCTATTTACCAGGTTTTTTATTTTCTAAATTATAATTGGTTAGAGTTAACTTAAGATATGGAAACAGATCAAGACGAGAATAAGATGAGATTATTTGAATTAGACGACAATATATGAAAATAATAGAAAAGAAAAAAGTAAATTTATTTCTTATTAATTTTTTATTTTAATATTATATTTAATTATTAATATTTTAAAATATATTAAAATATTTTTTATATTATAAATTGTGTATATTAAATTATATAATATAATATAAAAGATTATATCTTTTGCACTTTCTTTTTTCATTTTTGCGTTTAAAATTAATTTTTTATTTTTGCAAAACATACTTCTCCATTCTTTTATGGAAACCAATATTTATTTATTTATAGGATTGTACAAGATACTTCACCAAATAAGTTAGATTGGTTAGATGCGAGGAGGATGAGATTCTGCTTTTTAGTGTTGATGAATATGAATATACATATATACCCATATAATCCAAAAGCCAAAAGAATAGTCATCATTATTCTTATTATTATTTATTTTTCTTCAAACTGTGTGCAGGAATCATCATATCATTATAATATCACTCCAGATGATGTTGAATAATGTCAAAGTAGGACCTTTTAGATACTTAATTCAATTAGGTGATATATCTTTTATTTAGTATAAATAATTTAGCTATATATATATATATATATATATATATATATATATATATATATATATATATATATATAATATATAAAATATATATATAATATATATTATATAAAATATATATATATATATATATATATATATATATATATATATATATATATATATATATATATATATATATATATATATATATATATTAAAACCAATATATTTTTAGTTTCGTATTTTATTAAAAAAAGTTTTAATTTAATTATAAATTTAAATTTTTGTATATATTAGTTATAATACTATAATTTTGAATGGTTGTAAAACCATTTATTTTCTAATATATCATAATTATGAATTTTACCTTGAGAGATAAAAGTAACAAAATATGTTCATATTTTTATAATTCTTCTGTAAATATACTAGAAGTACATGTAATCTTAAAAAATTACTATTATTCCTTTTATTTTATTCTTTATATAATATAAAGCTAACATAGAATAATTTCTATAAATATATACATATATTTCAACTTATCATTATTTATGTAAAAAAGTGATATTTTAACAATTATCTATGTAAAAAATGTAATTATTTTAATTTGAATTCTTTTTTATCATCTTCACTATATTAATTAATTTTTAATGATTATTAAAATAATTAAATCTAATAAAAAATTAAATTAATTATTAAAATTCAAAATTAACAAATATTCTTACATTAACTTGTAACAAATTGCATGAGAAGATATTAAAAGTAAAAATAGGTGCATAAAAATAAAAATGTTTGATATTAGACGAAGAAAAAAAAAAAAAAGCCCTCGTCTCGATATAAGAAGTCACGTGACATTGATGGTGAGGCTCGCGTGCCGGCGTGCCTCTCTTTATCCAACAAAAAATGTTAAAAAAGAGAGAAAGAGAGTAATAGAAAAATGGGACCCATGTGCCAGAAGTCTCATCTACTGTCACATATTTCAGTTCTGAGTTTTGAGACATGTGAATCAATGTTATTACTTTTATTTTCTTTTATTATTTTTTATTCATATTCAACTCCCAGAAAACGACAAATTAGGTTCAGTGGCTTCTGTGTCCAAGGGACCCTCTATAGATTCCTACATACTCAATCAAATTCTTTCAACCAAGTTTCACAGAGATAAACACAAGACTGAGTATGAGATATTGAATAGTTTTTTTTAGATCAGATACTAAAACAAAACTCTAGTCTTATAATTGACTACAGTAATTAATCAAATGCAGAATACATGTATTATAATATCATATTTTAATTTAAAATATTAAACACAAAAATGCTTCAATACTCATGTAATAATTTTTTAAAGATATAAATACATGAATTCTAATAACTATATATTCTTTGGTTGACCAAAATAAATTAAAAGAAAAATAAGATGTGTTTCAATAAATTTTCTTTTAATAATATTTGAAAATACAAATAAAAAGTTAACAGTCAAATAGAAGTGAAATTTTAATGATATTAAATTTTATACATTATTTGGATTGAGGTGCAGAGGACAATTGTAATAAATCAGAAAAAAAAAAATAGAGAGTAAAAAAGGAGGTTATTCAAATTAAAATAGAGTGAACATATTTGAAGTAAAAAGTAAAATGTTTATAATAAGTGTAATTTATATAATTGAAGAATATATATATATATATATATATATATATAATAATTTTAATTAGTTGTTTATTTTATTGTAGTAAATGAAAAGATAAATATAGATAAATATTCACATAATGCTCAATTATATCTTTATAAAATATATATGAAGATATAATTGACTATGCTTTTAATATAGTGGATTACGTAATAGTTGATAAGTCTAATTTTTAAACAATTTTTGCTATGATTATTGCAAAAATATACATGAGTTAATGAAAATATAACATCATATATGTAATCATCAATACAAGCAATTTACATCATCATATTTTATTTATTATACACATTTATCATGTATATGAATGTAAATGAATTCATATTTAGTCACAATGACTAAATATGACATCTTTCGAAAAATCATAAAATCAAGATAAAAAAAGTCTAATCAAAAGATAACACTTAACATGTCTTGAATTCATTAGACCTTAATTGATCTATGTTCTTGATGTTAATGTGACAACAAAATATTTTCTATTAAGCTAGATGTATACTATTGTCAAGTTAGATATATACTTGTTATACCAAATTAGATATAACTCTCCTTTAGTTTCTTACCACTTGAAATCATGTCTACCTGATTATGTAACAATGAAGTCATATACTTTTGTTAAGGTGAATTTTAAGTTTATCATTGTCACCTAAGGTATGACACTACATTAGGTATCTTTACATCATTCATCACCGACCATGCAACCACCTAATCAGAGACATTCATCCAAAACAAAATCTTATATACACATGTATCAATCCATATACACATATCTAAACAATTTATCTGGAGTTCATCATTCATAAAAGACCATAAAAAAGGCATATTATATATGTATATCATATCATGCATATAAATATCAATTATATAAATATCTAGCCACAACATTATAATAAATCTTACCTTTTATACATCATATCATAAATATAAACATGCATAAACATTAAGCATGACATAATATCATCATCATTTTAATATGTTATCTCTTAAGTGATTTATTATAATAAACACAATAGCACCAATTTTTCTTGAGTGATACACTTGTCACTTAAATGAAATGCAATATGAGAGCAACTCCTAACTCTAACGACCATCTTGTCGCTTAAGTGTCTATCATATGTGCCTCAATGCTAACACTTGGGAACCACCACTTCATTAGAAGAAATCAAAGAAGTTCCAAAACATCATCTTAGGACACTTGAGCCCTAGGTCGCATGTGTCAAGTAGTGTCATCACACATTAAAAACACATGTCCATCACCTTAAGATCTAACCTAAGACAAAGTCATGTCACTTAAACATCCTGTTGAACATTTGAGCTATACATTTATAAAGGAAAGGAAATCATCTCAGGCTCTCTTTTGCTTAAGTTCTAAGTTTATCTACATCACACTGCTTGAGTGACTAATACATACATAAGACAATTAGTATAATTAGTGCACATTGTTCATGTCTTAGTTTAGTGTCAATACATCATTCAAGTGATATTCAAGAGTAAACCCGATAATGAGAGCCCAACATTTTTCAAATAGTTACTATTCATATGACAACTTTTTATAGACTCAAAATCATTGATGTTATAATTAAAATCATACAAAAAATATCAATGCAAACCAACAATATCATTATAGAAATCCTATGATTTACATATCATCAAGTTTCATGAATATATAATATTCATCAAAACAATACTTAAAATTCTTAGATGTAGTGTTAACTCCCATTGTATAGGTTGAAGTGTGTTTTATAACACTCTCCAAACAATTCAAATAAGCGCCTAAAGACTCAATCCTACATTAGGAACACCTCATTTTTTTTAACCACCATATTGGAGAATAGATGAAAAAAATAATCAAAATTTCTACTTATTAAAATCAATATTTAATTGGTCCAACCTCCTCTAATCTCCACAAACTCTTAAAGACTCCAATCTTATAAATTAATTTAAAAATTTTACTTGTTAAAATAAAAATTTAATTAGTCCAACTTGGTCTAATATCCACAAGCTCTTTAAAACTCTAAGCTTATAAGAAGTTCATGGTCAAAACTTCTTTTATAATTAGAAATACAAATTTTCTTATAGTAAAAAATAATTATAATGATTTTAAAATTAACTTCTTGTGGATGCCATATCCAATTTATTTTTAAAATGCATTTATTAAATATTACTGTATCTTTTATATTTTATTATTTTCTAGTCCGTGGATACATGTTATTTTGAAAACTTGATATTTAAATGATATCAAACATCAATCTATATAAAAGTAAAAAAAATAGAATAAAATAAAGAAAGTTATTTTATATTACATTACTATAACTTTTCTTATTTCATGAAATTTGTTATAAAATTTTACAAGAATTTTTTTTTTCTAAGAGTTTTAATTGATATATAATTTCTTCGTGATAATAAATTTTTACAAATTTATTTTATAAGAAAATTTGTAAGTATTATTTTAAAAAAAAATTAAAAAAAAATTGACAGGAAATATATATTTTTTAATGATGTTAGAACAACAAGAAGATTAAAATACACGAATTAGTAAAAAAAAATCATGCTAAGTTTTTAAAATTAGTATGTGATAGTAAATTTGAAGTATATAGATACCATGGTACACACATTTTTTACATATGAGCCAGTGAATGAAAAACTATATATTTTTTGTCTTGCTTCATTTATATGTTTGCTTCGGTTATAAGGGAAATACTAATGAGGTGGCAGAATGTGAAACAGACCTTTCAAGAATGAGTATGCATCCACACTCCCTTCTCTTCATCGGAACATATGTATTCTAAATAAATACCACTTTAAGATTTCTTCTTGTTTTTTCTAAATTCTCAAAAAATAGGTAATGTTTGATTTTAACAACTAATGTATGAAAAATATTCATTGTAAAATATTGCACGATATATTATGTGAAATGGAATACATCATTATACTATATAAGTCATTTATCAGTTTATCATTCAGTTTTCGTGTAACTCGTATAGATCTCTAGTGTTACTACTTTTAGGTTCGAAATGTTGAACCTTTAATATGATTGAAGTGTGTTGAAACCTTAAATTAATTAATGACAACTATAGTTTTTGATTAAATTAGGTTTCAACTCAAATTTTAAGAAATATTTCTATAGAAATACTGTATAACCTACAAGTATTATTGTTTTTATTGTAATTGTTTTAAAAGTTATGAAATTGGTATAATTTGAAGTTTTATCTCAGGACAAACAAATCTAACAACTAACTATAGTTAGGACGGTCTAACTTTAATTTGGATAACGTGGGTCATAAAGTTAGTATTTACTGTATTAGGGTTTTAATTTCTGATACCAGAACATTTTTAGTTAATTCTCCTTGTATGGAGTTAATCGGAAAAGGAAATTTCTATGCAACACGTTATTTCGCAAAGTATAAAAATAATTTTTTGTTAACGATCAATTTTAATAATTAAAAATTATTAATTTTGATCGATTTAAATATTAATTTATAAAATAAAATTTATAAATTGTTAAAATAATTATTATTATAAATAAAAAATTATAATTAATGATCGAATTAATTTCTAAAATTTAACTATAAAAAAGCTTGGTCATCGCATATTAGCCGTCAAGGTACTTGTTGTAATTAAACAGATGGTACAACTAAGAACTAATGTACTGTAATTTAAAATATTAATTACTGAATATACTATTAAGAAAAAGCAATTAATATTTTCTTATTCTAAGATAACAAATAAACCGAGACAGAAAAGTATTTCAACTGTGACGGAAAATCAGAGGATTTCAAAGGTCTATAATAAAAAGAACATATTAGAAAGAATGTATTAAAGATTATATGTTGGTAGTTCTCTCGTAATGTAAAACTCAATTTATATTGAATTTTGTTAATTCAACATTACATTTTAATTAACTAAATGAAATTTAAAAAATTCGTAATTAAATTTAAAAAGAAAATGACTTTATGTATTCTAATTTTGCAAATAGATATGAAACTATTATTTTGCTTTCAAAAGAATAAAATATCAGCGAAAGTACTGAAAAAATGCTTTCATTTTTGTTCAAAACAAAATAAAACCAAATGTAAAGTATACTTTCAAAATTATGCGCGAAGATAAGACATAAAAAGAAATGTTCAGTGGTACCTTTTTTACAAACTTTTTTTTGTTGAATATTATAATTTGGACATAATATCCAACAGCATTAATTATTTGAGTATAAGCGAAATCCTCCTTGCAAATCTGGAACCATGACTTTCTTTCTGAGTACAAATTTAACATTTTAATATTCATAAATATGTCAGAGAAAAATCAAATACCTACACGCACCCAACTAATTCATCTCCTGATTTTCCACAGTAATAAAAACATTTTTCTATGTGTAAAAGAAACTATTCTATATCATTTGATACATCATCACTATATATTTTTTAATGTTTAAGAATTGAAATAAATGCCAAAAAAACAAATTACTAAATATACATTTGAACCGAAGCATGCTCTTGCTTAATTTTCTAACAACTAAAAACCACAGTACATTGCATTACGGACGTGTTTTTGTTTTTCCCACCACTTTACTTTAACAATCACTTAAAACCAAATGTTGGTAATGCAATATTCTTTTTATGTACTTTAAATAATAGTATAACTAGATCTTTAATTTACGTCTAAAACGAGAGCAGTTTTGAAATAAAACGAACTGATAACATAAAAAAACCAGTTTTTTACATAAAATGTGATGTTGGATATGATAGAAAATAAAGAAAGAGATTATTAGATGAGAAGTGAAAATCCCTCGAGATGCTACATGCAAAGACCTATGTGATTAGACGTAAATCGAGATGTTAGTTCCTAAATATGCCCAGTTTACAATAAACCTTGATGTTTAGTAGTTATGTTATGGTGAGTTCCTTTCTTCAGAGGCTCAAGAAAAAGTGAATAACGAAAACTCATCATCTCATGCAGCTGCAATAGAACTGCACTGTCGGATTAAACCTCCCTATGTCAGTCTTCATTGAAGTGTGTGTTTTTTTTCTTTCTTTCTCTCTTTCTCTCTTTCTTCTCCCTCACATTCGTCCAAAACCAACTCATAAAAAATGCATAAAGCAGATGAATATAGTATGATTGTATGCCACTCTACTGTTATAGAGTCCTAGTAGTGATGATAATAAAATATAGTAAAAAGCTTATTTTTCCACTTACAAGCCAAGCCCTATGCTATGCTGCTACTACTTCTTCCCTCGAGTGGTATTTCCAAAGCAAAGCAGAAAGACAAAAACCGCAGGTTCTTTCTTTCATCTCTCTACATATCCATTATTTTATTATTTTCAGCTCTTCTTTTTCCTCTCAACTGTCTTGTCTCACTGTCTTTTTCTCAAGTGCTCTAACCCTTCCCCACTGTCTTCAAAACAAACTTTGCAGGCTTGTTGTCAGAGAACCCTCTCTCTCTTTCTCTCTTTCTCTCTCTCTCTCACACTCACAGAGAGAGAGCAGAGAGAGGTATCTGCCAAAGATATAAAGGAAGCAGGAGAGGACACTGCAAAAGCTTTTTTAAAAACTTGGTCTTTACACATCCATCACACCTAACGAAGTTAATTAGCCACACAGTGGTCACACGCTAATATTAAGCGAAACTTAATAGAGGGGGGGTTCTTTCTTTATCTCTCTCTCCATGGACTTGCGTCTGAAGCAATGGAGAAACCAGCATGAGTCAGAGGAACAACATTCTACAAAGATGCCAAAACTTCTCCCTGAATCCCATCAACACCCACAAACACAATCATCTGCCTCTGCACTCCCTTTGTTTGTACCTGAACCCAACAGCAAAGTCAGCACCCTGTCAGATTCAACATTAGCAGCTACTAACAGATTTCCCAGTAAGATTTTTATTATCTCTTTTCTTCCTTTTGGCAGAAAGAAAGTTTGATTAGCTTCAGGCATTAGTTGCTGCTTACTTTTCACATTTGCTTCTTCCACTACACAACCTTTCTTTTCTCCCTTCTTTGGCTCTTACGTTTTCTCTCTTTTTTTCCCTTTCTGGGCTGGTCTCCTCTTTATTACACCTGTTCAGGGATGGGGAGCTACTTCAGCTTGTCTCAGTGGCAGGAGCTTGAGTTGCAGGCTTTGATCTTCAGGTACATGTTAGCTGGTGCTGCTGTTCCTCCTGAACTCCTTCAACCAATCAAGAAAAGCCTTCTTCATTCCCCTCACTATTTCCTCCATCACCCTCTCCAACATTACCAACCTGCTTGTAAGTTTCTCTCTCTCTTTTTATATTCTCTGCTCTCATACACCCTTCTCCAATACATTACCACGTTTTTCTCGTGCTCTGTGACCATTCACCTTCCCAAGCACCTTCTTTTAGTTTATTTTTAAACCAACTTCCCCCGAGACATTGATTTACTTGATTAAAGGAAAAAATATAGTTTACGTTTTGGACAAGACATGCTTGTTGCATCAGTCTTGGTTTCATACCCGATCTCTTGTGTGGTTTAAGGAAGATGGTTGTGTTACAGCGAGCTTGGAAACCCAGTGGGAAGTGAAGAATGATGTTAGACAACCAAAAGCTATAACTACGAACTTCTTCAAAACACATCCAAGACCTAAAATATAATGACACTGATAAGCCCAACAGTAAACTTCAAAATCTTTAAATGTATAGAATATGGATCACTTAAGACAAAGGGCAATGACATCACCTAATCTGTATAGTCATCTTACAGAGGAATAAGGTTTTTTATGTTATAAGTTGTTGCATCATCATCAGTGTTAACTATAAAAGGTGAAGGGAAGAGTTTTTTGAACATGTTTTGTTTGTTGGATCAGTGCTGCAATCTGGGTATTGGGGTAGGGGAGCGATGGATCCAGAACCAGGGCGGTGCCGGAGAACTGACGGCAAAAAGTGGCGGTGCTCGAGGGACGTGGTGGCTGGGCAAAAGTACTGCGAGCGCCACATGCATCGTGGAAGAAACCGTTCAAGAAAGCCTGTGGAACTACCCACACCAAGTAGTGCTAATTGCGGCGGTGGTGGTGGTGGTAGTGGTGGTGGTGCCGGATCTCTAGGATTAGGTGCTTCATCTTCCATTTCTTCACCGCCGCTAGCTTCTGCTTCTCTGAAATCCCCTTTTGATCTTCTTCATCTTAGTGAACGGTAATCTAAATTCCTTAATGGCTTGGTATGTGTTTGTTTATGTATGTGATTTGTTAAGAAGATGGCAGCCTAAGGGTTGTGTGAAGATTTTAGTTTGGACTATTAATAATTATTATGATTTGAGTGTGTATTGTGTCTAATAAAAGGCAACTAGCGAGTGAGGTTTGTTATGGAAAAGGGTGGCTAAATGTTAGTTTGATCTGAAATATGGTGGGGCATACTTTACTTGTGTGGTTTATTTTTTTCCTTTTGTGTCAATGTGGTTTCTGAGATGAATTCATTGACGTTGAAAAAGTAAGTTTGAATTTGATGCATTCCGATTTGAACAAGTAATCTAAGGAAGGAGATATATGGTTGTGACTTATTGTACTATTGCCTAACTCGGATAGGGACCCCAGTGAGGGTATGGCCACAATGTCTCGTACTTGGGAAATAAAGCAGGTTATTTGAAGAAGATGCCAAGTGGGATCTATATACTGTTTAATGTATCTCAAATGTAAAACACATCAGGAAACAAAGGAAAAAAGGTCATAAATTTTGTTTCTATTAGTGTCTTGCAAACGGGGGTCTCTCTAAAAATCAATGATTAGGGTAATAAATAAGTAACCAACTTTTTAATGAAAATAATGAAAGAAACATGATGAAGAAGAAAACACTTGTTTTCGTTTTTGTTCCTTAACTGGTATGCATTTAATTTGGGTTTTTAAAAGAGTGAAAGGACAAAAGATGTTGTGTAAAGCATTAAGTGGATGGCAAAGACAGTACTAGTGTAGATTTGGCAAGAAGTAATCCCCAACCGTTCCTTTGTAAACTAAATTTAGTAATGTTTGTGTAGCTGTGTTGGACGACAAGAGTTTATAATTTTGTGAGGGTTTTGATAGAAAGGCTGAAGTTGATATTTTTGCTGTGTTGTTACTGGGCCACATGTAGCTCCTCTGGGACCAAGAATGAAGAGTTTGAAAACGAAGATCATGTGGGTGGGGATGGCAGAGCAGGTGGGCATATGCTGAGGCATTTTTTCGATGATTGGCCAAGATCACTGCAAGACTCTGACAATGTTGAAAACAATGCTGCCCGGATCAACTCCGCCACATGCCTCTCTATTTCCATGCCCGGAAATGCTTCCTCAGATGTCTCTTTGAAATTGTCCACGGGCTATGGGGACGACCCGGGCCCAACAGATCACAATGTCAATCTCGGCCCCGACCAACTGCAGTTGAATTGGGCCGGGGGGTGGGCCGGAGGTGGTCAAGTGGCTTCCATGGGTGGGCCACTTGCTGAGGCACTCAGATCATCTACTTCAACTTCATCTCCTACTAGCGTTTTGCATCACTTGCCTCCTCCTGGTTCTGGATCTGAGACCAGCTTTGTTAGCAACTGAAGTTTACTTTGTTGGTGGCCCAATTAGTTTTCTGCTTTTGTTTTGGGTTAAGTTTCAATTTTGGAGCGTTATTGGACAACGGTGTTGTGTGTTGGTATCGTTCCTATGGAGTGCTTTTTGTTTCTTAGTGTGAAATGAAAGGATATGGTGAGTTCTTGGATGCGTCGCCTTTCGTTGCCCATAACACTCGTTTAATCTTCACATGCCTTTATTTACCTCTAGAAAAACTACTTCAGCTCCTAAATTTCCCACTAAGTAATAAACAGAAAACAATTGAAGCTCACGGAAGCAAGAAGATTCAAATACAGTGAAAGCAATTTCTTATATTATTATTTGTTTCTTACGCTCAAAATAAAAAACAGTGAAAACAGCGTTGCTTGCTCCGATCTCCCCTAAAAACTGATTGCTCAAGTCATTCTCCTTATGGGATCTTAACAAGCTGACTCCAAAAAGAATTATATCACCGGCTGCAATTACATATTTGTCCTTTATTTAACCTTAGTTCTTTGTTTCACCTTTAATTTAATTAACTAATTATTTTGTCCGTTAGTTCCTTAAAATCAGCTATAGGAATTTAATTACATTATTCACTCTTTCATCTTAAACCATTGCAAAATGTTAAATGTAAAGATGTTTTCATCTTGTGCAATTGCAATTAATTAATCAAATAATTTTTATTTGTGTATTAATAATTAATTTGTATATTTTAGAAAAATAATGAATATTTTTAGTTATTGCACACACCTTAGCTGTATTAAATAATTTCTTACTTTATTTTAGCTATTTATTATAATTAATTTTCCAGTTTTATTTTATGCTTTAATGAACAAAACCTAATTTAGTCTAAGTTACAAGTTTTATTCAAAGTTTATCATTTAATGTTTAACCATATCTTAAGAAAATAAAAAACTTAAATCTTATTTTTAAAATATAGGACAACACAACTATAATTATTAACTTTAAATTAAAAATGTATATTAAATATATGGAAAACTCATTTAATATAAACATAAAGAAATTCATCACCAACCTCAGGAGTTCACTAAAGATAAGTGGAAATCATGAAACTTCCGTGGAAAAAAATTAAAATCATATTACGTAGAAACTTTTATTTTAAAAAATAAATTTATCTTACTTTATCATAATTTCTATTTAAAACAAAAATTAAAGAAAACAAAAATCATCATAAAAAAAGAAGCAAAAATCATGATTTCAGTGACGACTGCGATGTGAACATTAGGCCAACCCACGTTCCTCTTCTAAAAAAGCAGCTCATGCCTCGTCTCAGCAAGACCAATTTGAGTCCAAATAAATATTAGATAAAGTCGAGTCCAAGCTAAATTCGTCTGAGCATAGTCTAAGTAAAATTGAGTCAACCCATTAAGACAAGGTCGGGCTTAGTCTCATGTCAAGCTCAAGCTCTAAGTTTAACCTAAGTTAAATCAAGTCAGTTTCGGTCGAAACCTAAATCAAATTGAGTCAAACCAATCCAAGTAAATTCCAGTCGGACATTGTGTTTGGATTGATATTTCCTTTTAAAACGTTTCTCTAGAAATTATTTGATGTCGGTCCCCACAAAAAATAAAACGGAAAACAGACAAATATGTAATGTGAATATAAACAAGATTCTTATTTTAAAGAATAGCCGTTGAAAGGAAGTGAATAAAGTAAGGTAATTGTTTTATTTTGTTTTTTGAGCAGGTACCGATGTCTTTATTACACGGATCGGAATTGCTACAACTCAAGTTTTAAATATAAAGGAGACAGTTAACGAAAAAAAAAGAGCCGAAAGCAAAGTATCTCCTGCAAAATTTTCCACTATAAAAGTCCCTTGGAAGCTTCCAACTCCTATACACTATGGAGATTGACATGTGAGACTCAGGTTCGCAGATGAAAGCTTCGTTGATTTACATTGAATCCTAAAAAGAAAAAACAGAAAGATGGGTGTGATGTCGCAACTTATTACCCAGCAAGGCACATGTACAAGATTTCGAGGCCAGTGTCCTGCCTCACTAAAGATTAACTAGCGCTCCACTTATTCCACTTCAATTCAAATATGCTTCTTTGGTGTTTCAGTGCCGGTTAAACAACCAGACATGGGTTGGCTAGTTTCACAAGGGATTTACTGCTGCCATTGTGCACTTGTAGCATTCGTCCCAGAAGCTTTTCATCAAGGATCAACTGCCTCTGGTTCACCTTCATCTGCAAGGGCTGATTCAACTTCATCTGGAAGGGCTGGTTCAACATCATCTGCAATGGCATAAACCGCTGCTGTTCTAGAAGGTGCATAGACAAGAAAGGATCGAGGTCGGTCATCATACCATCCTTCCTGTAAAATCACAGAACAAAATTTTTCGGGATATCAAAACTCTAAAATCAGGTCTGCAATACAAACTAGAGACTTCTGTGTCCATGCCTAAGCATGGTGCACACTCAGACACAAGTTTAGACAAGTCCCATACAGAAGTGAAGTACTCAGCAGAGTGGTTGAGCCGATTGAAGCCACCAAACAAGGCATCATCTGTATCCAAGACAATCTGGAAAAAGGAGAGCATAACCCATTATGAATCAAATTCTCTAACTCGGAAAAGAAAAAGAGAATATAAAATTAATGTTGATCATATTCGATGTATGATAGTATCCCTACACGCAGATTTCATACCTTATATTTCCCAGGGGTTGAGCAGCCAACTCTGTAATCTGAATAGCTGTTGTTCCAATGAAAATTGAAGACAAAGACGAGGTTGCCCCTTTCAAAGATTATAACTTTGTCACCTTCATTTTTCCGTGAAATATATTGGTGCTCAGCAGTCATGAACTGAAGCAAAAAGTTAAGTACAGTTAACGAACATAGGTAAAAAAACTATCTGTAAAAATGAAAGTTAGCTTGCATAACCATGTGTATAGAAACTGTCTTGGGAAAAAACAAATTAAAATATCTGTGCTTCCAAAAGTATATTATGGTTATTATGATTATGACGATGATCATGGTACTGCAAACTTATGCTTGTTATCTTTAATGATGAGCAATGGCCATAAAAGCATAGTTAGACAACCATCCAAATTAAGATTTCATTAGGATAATTCATTGAATAGGAAATAAGAGACAGATAAAGATACGAAGGCTTACACCAAACTTTTCTTCTAAAAGCTGCATGGCTCGATCAAATTCTTGCATTCCTCGATATCTTAAATAGTCCGCATCTCCCTGATTAAGCAATACAAGATAAATTTTGTAACTTTTGAACAAAACATTTATTTTGATGTTTTGCCTACAAAACTAAGATTCTAAAAGGCAATGATTCATCATAATTTTTATCGGATTTATCAGGAAACTAGTTTCATTTTCTGACTCCATATGTTTAACTGTTAACAACTTCATTTGATTTTCATAGGCATGCAATGTTCGAGATGTTCACATCATAAACAATTCATATGCTAGTTTCTCCATTACTCATGTATTTCAACGATTCAAATAATATTATCTTCAGTAACTGTCACTAAATCAGTTTGGCGATTTTCAGGAAGAAAGAAACATGGTCTATATTTCGATGAAGAGGGATCCATACTGTTCGATAACAGTTTGTAACAAGACGGAAACAATCAACATTAACAAAGAAGATGCGGAAAGAGAACAACTTTTCCATAACACCGCTTATACTCATGAAGACAATAAAAGCAAAACAAATAAAATAAAGACTAATCCAACAAGATGACAGGATGAGAAGACAAAAAGCTAATGAAAAATACGAATCATTCCATACTCCACTTAATCTAACTGCCCCCAACAAATAAAATGCTTGGAACTCAGAATATTTGAACGAAATTTGTCCTATAAAAAATACATTAAACCTAAAAGAAAGAATAGGGATGAAGAAAAAGTGCTCATCTAATATTCAAACATGTATAGAAAAACATTATTAAATATAGTGATATTAATGATATCTTAACAAACATGTATAGTTTATAATTCATCAGTAATAAGATGAACACATTTTGCATCAACGTATTGCTCATCTAACTGAAATCTTATAATAAATAAACACTAAATAGTGGGAATATAAATTAGTAATTGCACAGGTCCTGAATGAACCAAGAACTTACCAAGTCAAATCTTCGCCTGCATTTATCATAACTGTAGTTGTTCCCTGGAATTACTGAGCCATCAGGAAGTTGTTGTTCACCCCTTGGAAAATCAATCCACTCTGAACAGACCAATAATGAGTGAGCAAAACTTAATTTGGAAACTTCAAATCCAACTAGTCATGTAATATTGAATCTCTACAAAATAATGTTTTGGTAATCAAATATGCTTACCAGGATGGCCAAACTCATTCCCCATAAAATTCAAATACCCTTCACCACCAAGTCCCATGGTAATAAGCCTAATCATTTTGTGTAATGCTATACCACGATCTATACGAGGTGTAGATGGCCTGTCTAAAGCCATGAAGTCATACATATCCTGAAGAAGGCAACCGAATATTAGTAGTAAAATATAAACGTTCAATTGCAAACTGCATTCATACACTTTATACAGCAGAAACAAGTGTCCTTAAATGATTCAACAGAAGCAAAGTAATTCAAGAAACAGCCAGAGAGGTGGGCGATGTTATAGGTATTCTCTCTAAACTGATACTTAACACCAGAAGCTGATTGCAAATGCATACGAGAAATTTCCATAAGATTTATAGTAGTCAAGCAAGTTATTATTTATATTTTGTAAATAAGCACTTCAATTCAGCATGCAGTTTCAAATAGGTGAGAAACACAATATAGAAGAGACAAGCACCTTGTCCATCAACCAAAATGCAATTGTCTTGTCACCAACCAAGGCCTGATCATGACTCTCAGCATAAGATACACATTTTTCCAGCCATCTTCTGTTTGTTAGTGTGTGGACAATATCACCCATTTTCCAGTCCTCATCTTGCTTCCTACACATAAAGGACATCACTTAAATCAAACATGGATTTCTTTTCACACTACTATACAATGAAGCTCATCCAAATAGGTTTATAATACAATATGCTGTATCTGTGCTCAAAAGTAAAGGTTACTTGAGAATCTCAATCCACTTGTCTGCAATGGCCATTTGCAGGCGATAATCAAAACCAACCCCACCATCTTGTGTAGGAAGGCAGAATGTTGGCATTCCACTCACCTGGAAATGGAAAAAAAATTGAATTGTCAACTGCAGTTTCATTGAGTCATATAGAGGGTTCAAGTTCAATCACCATACTGTCTTTCTTTTTCTTTACAACAGTTACACAACCATTCATACTTGATCAAGGAAAGTCAAATCAAGTTGAAGAGTTGACAACTACTCGACTCTTAAAACAGTTTGAATAAAAAGTTAAAGTTGTACATTTATTTAAAACTTTCAAGAGGATAACATACATCTTCACCAATGGTAACAGCCTCAGGGAAGAGTCCATGAATGAGATCATTAGCCAGCATCAGGTAAACCACAGCATCAACATCAGTTGCCATACCAAAGTACTCACTGTAATTTCCAGTGAATGCTACCTACAGCAAGATCAAAAATACAAAAGAAAAATTAAAATGATTGAGAATGAATATCTAAGTGAAACAGAATCCTCTGCTTCAAAGTCTAACCACGGGTAGAATATATTTCATTAGTTGTTAAAATGGTAAAAATCAACTTTGCTGAAATTGCTAACACCAAAGGAGACTTCTCAATTCCCAGTTCAATGTTTTTAGTGGGAGTAGATGATAGGTGAAGATCTTCATTGTTATCTAACTGTACAATCAAACCATTTCAGTTAAGCAGGTCATATTCATGCTCATGATACAGCATTTCCCGTGTATCCATGAAATGGTGTAAGTTACATGGCTTTTGCATTGTTTGCAGTCTAAAACCAGACCTGGCAAGACCACCAAGGATGCAAGGAACGGGCTTCCTAAGCAAACGAAAATAACCTGGAACTGTTTTTCCTAATTTCATAAGTTTGGCTAATTCCATTTTCAGAATATTTGACAGATTTGAATATCCAGAGAAAGAATAAGAAAACAAACAAGCTCAAGAAAGTAATAAATCTGTCCAATCCTATGCAACTTAATGATATTGACAGTTTCTCCATTTTCGAATTCAATTTGCATTCCAATAATCCTTGAACACTTGATCAAGAACAAATGAAGCAAAAGTAATCTTAAAATACCAAGAAACTTAAAGGCCAAACACAAAATCCAATTAGAGTGTACCTGCAACCCATGATGAGTGTACATCATTGATGTAACACCATCAAATCGAAACCCGTCAAACTTATATTCATCCAGCCACCATCTTGCATTTGAAAGTAGATACCTTAGTACCTAAAATAAGAATTAAAGTCAGTCACTTACTATTATCCATAAGGTATCGAAGAGTCATGATGGAAAATATTATCATAACTAAGCCAGTGAATTCTGTAGAGCCTGCACTTACTTCCCAGCTTCCATAATTGAAAAGGCGAGAATCCCACATCCAATGATAACCTCGTGACCCAGGATGGAAATAATGACCATCAGTTCCATCAAACATGTTTAGCCCATCCAATGTATTATTTGATGAATGGCTACATTCACAATATATTATTTTCACAATCAGATCCAAGGTTGTAGGAATAAAACGTTAAAAAATAGTATCATTGATGTAATAATATGTATGAGGGTAAGGTTAAAAGGAAAGAAATAGAGATATAGATAAAATAAGGGAAAAGAATAATATGTACGAGGAATACTCTTTACCTGTGTACAATATCCATCAGAACAAGCAGACCTAGTTCATGGGCTTTGTCTATCAGAGATTTAAGGTCCTCTGGTGTTCCAAATCGGCTGCTAGGTGCAAAGAAATTTGTGACATGGTACCTGCACCATGCACAATACTATTAGTACAATCAGACCATCAAAACTAAGAAAAACACTAACTTACTGAGAAACCAGAAATATAGCACACAAAACTGCCTGATGGCTGTTATTTTATGAATCTCATTGGGACAATCAGCAATTTGGGAGCAGGGGAAAAATGACAACAAAAGAGTTGCACAAAGCAGACATAATAAGAAAGAAAACCGAAAAGTTACCCAAAGCTGGCATAATAAGAATGTTCTTGGATGGCCATAATCTGGACAGCATTGTAGCCAAGCTTTTTAATGCGAGGTAGTACATCATCTCTAAAATTGGCATATGTGTTGATCTTTGGCTCCTGCACCACATGGTTCACAATATTGCTGATGGTAGAAAAAGAACTGAAACTCTAAATGGACACTTTACAGATTTATAGATAGTTGACTTTAAAATAAGACAATACATATAGGAAAAGGAAATAGATTACTAATTGATTTACATAAAAAAAAAAATGATCTTACCGGACTACTCATTCCAACATGTGACTCGTATATTCTAAGTGATTTTGGTCTCTTTGGCTGTGGACGTTTGAACACATATTTTTCCTGTAAATATTAAAAAGAAAAACTTAATGCAGAAGCGCATGGTAAAATAATTAAACATAACTGAAAGTATTGTTATCAACAAATATTTTTTATTTGATATACTAACTAAACTATATTCAATATTATCCTGCATTCTGCCACCTATTCTCTATCTCTATATTTTTGAATAATTAAGAAGAGAAATTACTTACATCATTCCTCCTAATGTAAGAAAACATTGCAATGACTTAAAAATACTACTACAAAATTGCCAACATGTAAGGGAAAAGAGATATCTAGATTTGTCATCTCTTTCTCTAAGTGTAAACTAACATTTCAGAAATCTAGAAGCTTACCTCTTCTGGGGGATCATAGTATATTCCGCTATATGGAATTTCACCAGGAGCCTGTACAGAAAACTTGATCCAAGCAGGAATCGAGTCCTTTACTCCAGATGGAGTATCCATGCGGATCTACAAATATGGTTGAGAATCAGTAAGTTTGAAAATTATAGAGGAGAACTTTTCAGACATCGTATGTCACTTGCTAGGGAGTTGTGATAACACCAAGAGGATTTTTCTTCATACTTGCAACAAATTTTATCTTCTTTCAGAGTGTAATTCTTCATAAAAAGAAAAACACTAATTGAAAAAAATGTTTAAGCACCAAATTTGAGGAACTAGGACATACATTTAAAAAAATACTCATTAGTTATGATATAAAAGTCCTGCCTATATGAATACTCAAACTAAAATATAAGTTATTTATTTGATAAAGAAATAAATATAAAGACTATCAACGAAGGTAATAACATATATGAAGACTATCTAGATCCATCAAATTGTTTAGGAAAAAAATTACCTTGACCCGAGAACCATGAGGAATTGGTGGTGAACCATCCACATTGTTTGGCAAAAAAATCTCCCAAACACCAAACTCATTCTGTAAAGTAAAAATTACAACATTTAAAGGTTGCTAATAACAAATACAATTGTCAATTAAGTTCAAATAACAGTATCTGCAACCAGGAGCTTGTAAGATTTGTAACAATCACATTCAGATCCTAAAATACATCTGTACAGGGATGGAAAATGACAAACTGGAGTCGAAGCAGAGGTAGGTCATGCAGGATTATGGAGGTATCATCTGAGCTTGGAACTCAGCATGGAACTCCGTATCAAACTAATAAAATACACTATTTAGAGCCTCTTTCTTTCCCTCATCCTTTAGATGTGTAGATATAAATAAAACTTAGAATCGGTTAAATATAATCAATGGAAGACCAGCGTATTTTGGACATAATAAAATTATAATCAAGGGTAGCTCTTATTTATGTACTATTTTCAAACTCTGTCTCTAATCAACAAGACTTGGTTTTATCCCCAGTACATGAAAAAGTGGATATTATAACCAAACCATAACCATTTTTGGTTTTATAAACCTGTTTTAATTTTTAGAAAACCAGTTATATATGACCAATTATAGCAAAAACCAGTATTGAAAATTACAAATTTTGTTTTAAAGCTGATTTGTGTTTAGTACATTCTTACAACCAGTTCTGGTTTTAAAGATTGTGCTGTTTTAACTAAAATTGATTTCAAATGTTGAAGTTGGATTTTCAAAAGCCAAAGCCAATTATTAATAGAAGATATTAACTGGTTTCAGTTATAGCCAGTTTTTAAAAAATTAAAACTGGTTTTACCAAACCAGTCATGGAAAACTGAATATGGTTTGGTTATAGTTATTTATTTTATAACTAGTTATGATGATGGACCCTATTTTCATCATGGGACTCATTCCATACCTTGTAATTGAATCCTAACATACTGATTATCCCAGCATCATCAATATGTTGGGTATTGACGACAACTCTATTTATTACTGTTAAGATTTAAACTGTCAAAAAGTTCAATATATTGAAAAGAGGCATATGAATGGTTTTATATCTCTAACATGCATCCCTCATGAAAGTCCTTGAGTCCATGGAATAAGAGCAAGAATGAAATTACAAATCAATTAGAAGAATGAGATGACAAGAATTAAATGAATGACCACTTGATTTTAGAGGGCTATTCATACCAATAGCAAAACCCAACTCTCCAAAACTGTTACAAACATATGACTTATTCTATACCTTTGACAATTAAGCATTGTACAAACATGAAGCAGAATAAAATAATTGCCATAGCATAACTATTATATTGAATATAACTAAAGCAATAATTATATCCATCAACAGTTACCAATACTCATTCAGCTTTTTAGTCTTACTATCATAAGAAATTAATAGATTTCTATATTTGTTTGAATAGCACAGCCACCTACCTAGTTTTTTATTCAAGGATATTTCCATTTTCTTCCTTTTTTAAGTAAATACTCAATTTGGTCGTCCAAGCATTAAAGTCGACATAAAAATGATCTCACTATTATGGTGCTTTGTGAATTCACATCTTGAATAAATTCGTATAAACCTAAGGCTACCTCATATAGTTCAACATGGTCCCCATAGAACAGCAGAGAAACAGATTTCTTTTGATAAGACAGGTCTAATTTAATTAGGTCGAGTCACAGAAAATGAAAAGGAAATGAACAAGGGGGAAAGAAGGTTAGATTTTAGGTCAAACGGAGGAAAGAATACGAAGTTGAAACCACAAGACGTTCAACTTCTTATTTACACATAAGGGCTTATTAATGAAATGAAAAAAAGTATATTGAAGTTCACATGTATGAACTTTGAAGACCAATGAAAGATAACATACCCGAGTCATTACGTCTGCATTTGAATTCCAATTGTTGAAGTCTCCAATTAATGCTGCTGACTGAAAAGCAATCAATAACATCCATAATGTTTTGGGGAGGAAATTAAAAAACCGTTATATATTGATTAATTGTCTTCAAGTATAGAGACACACTACACACACAACATCCAATTGTTAGCAGATGTCAGATGGCAATGACTGACAAAACCCACCATGCTGGCACTACCACTTGATAACATTGATCCAAAAAGGATTTTCTCCAAACTTAATAAGAAAATATAGAATGGTTTAGTATGGAAAGAGTCAGACTTAAATCATAAATTAATGGTAGATTATAAATTAGGTCTTCCGAATTTAACCAAATAACTGCATTTTCACCTTCAGGTAGCTAGTGCTTGACAATCAGTTACCACAAGTAGATTCCGTTCAAATTTAACCACATTATGAACGAGAAAGTCTCAAAGACCACAATTCAATCAAGCAATTTAGAGAAGTCCAACAAGTCCTAAATTAACTCTAACATATATGAACATTTTTTTTTTTTAATTCTTACATATTCAAGTAGGCTAACAGCTAATGCAATACGTACTGATCGAGTGCAATGAAGACCTACTATAACACTCTTGCCAAATGTATAATTAAGCAGAGATATATTAAAATTTAACTTCAAAGAGACTCTACCAAAGTGGCAGACGTGCTCCAAAATAGTAATCGTACACATCAGATCAAACACTTCAGATGCCTCTAGGAGTATTTATATCTTTCTTTTATTTGTTTAACTTTCACACTAATACAGATAGAAATACCACAGTCATTACATAATTACAGAAATAATCATATATACAATGAATTACACTGCAAAATAATTTGAACCAAAAAACAAGAAACACTGCTAACTCCAATAATTGACTAGAAATATACCTTGGCTCCAGGTGCCCACTCTCTGTAAGTAATGCCTGTAGCACTGCAAACAAAAGTTTATAGTCATTAAGGACCATATTGATCAACTAGAAACTGGAAATTAGGGTGTAGCAATATGGGCATTATTTCCCTTTTTATGTACATTTATGGTTGCACAATTAACATCTGTACTACGACAACCGTTATTTGTGTGGGTGTAATTCAGTGTATTTCTATGATTTGTTGGCTGCACGGGAGGTCTGTATGGTAAGGACATTGTGTCTCGTTTATTGTAATAGCATTGACTTAATATTGTAACAGGTCTTGGTTTACCTTGTATGACTTATTTAAGTATATACATATCCTTTTTTGCTGAGCCAAAAAAACCACCATTACTTAGTATAAAAAATTTATCAATAAAGGTGTAATTCACTGAGTCTATTACTTTCTCTCTCCTCTCACGGCCACAATCTCTGTTTTGAAGATCTTAAGTATGATACTCACCAAGCAATTCTTGTTGGCCATTTCAATCTAGCCCCTTCCCGGAAGCTGGCCTCTTACAATTTCCAGTTACTAATATTTATTATTAGTTAGATTGCCTATTAAGGTTTTAACAACTCTAGCTGCCACTTGCCAGATGACTTCAATTCAAGGTTCTTTGATTTGTAGCATTAATCCATTATACAAGACTTAGTCCTCTTAGGGTATTCAATCTAGTGTATATTGTTTGTTGATCAGTAATAGATATATTGGATTGATGTATCTATTTATCATCTTAATAATGACATCAATAATTTATGAAACAATGTTATGTGTATGTACACATGTGAGATATTAAGCTCTAAAGCAACCATAGCACAGTACCTGCGTATGAAGCCAAATTTTTCATAGCCACGAGAAAATGTATCCAGACCACCTTCATGTTTGTTAATTTCATCGTGCAATCTTTTGTATTGTCCAAAACTGTGAATTAAGAAACAAAATTTAAAACAACCTCGTCAATTTAGTTACAGTACAGTAGGTAAAAAAGTGTTAAAGCAGAGATGTTAGAGTTTTGAAAACCAGAGGGTATTGTACGGAACTTTGTTAATAAACAACCTATATAAGCAGAAAATTGAACATTGATGCGTAGTATTGCACTTTGTTGGTTTCAGTTTTGAACAACTAATGTCAACTGACAATTGTACAGGTGAAAGCTGACAACCCAGTAGGATTTGATAGGCAGTTATAGTACAAAGAACTTTGTAACAGTCTACTTAGAGACACCCCCTTTTGTACTCACATTGTTTGATGTAAAAGACGCTCATTGGGGTTGACTTACCGGAAATCAAGATGCCCACGGTGGGCTAGCAAAGATGGATCAATCTCATAAATTTTCTGCCCAGTGCCAGGTCGGGGAATGGTCTTAGGTTTAGCTTCATCACTTGGTATCTTTACGTTCTTGCCAACAGATACCGTTGGTAAAACAGAACCTAGCCCACCTTCAATCTGTCTGTAACTGCTATCTGCTTCACTAATGCTGTATTTATCCTCATCTTCCATTGTTAAATCCTCTAAATTCTGAAAACATTAAAACATATATTCAGCAAAGAATATTCAAAGAAATTTACAATCTCCAAGAAATCCAATCTTGAGATTAATAATAACAAATAAACAAAAATTGCAAACAAAATAACAAATCATATGCATCTGTAAGTTGTAATCACACTCTTATTAATCTCATTGTCATATTTATTTTTCGACTTCATTACTATGCTCATATTGCTCCCGAATGGTGATGGTATGTAAACATTGTGACTTATTATTATCATGATTCTTTTTTTGAGTATTGAGTGTAGTATAAATTATTTAGTTTACATAATATTATTTTAAATAGCATTCCACTTCCTGCTGTAACATTTTCGGAGTTGGCCAATATGCATTCTAATTTGAGTTTGATAAACTTTGGGATTGCGTCACTTGTGCTTGTCTCACCCAACCATTTACAATTACAATCTATTGAGAGAAATCGAAGCCCCTCTTACTTGAGGGATATTTAAAAGAGCCTTGATTGGAAGACTTGGTACAATGAAGGTTGAAGATCCATATGAAAACTTGGTTGAGTTAAAATAAATGGACAATCTAGAGGACTACATCTAAGAAAACTCATCAAATAGGTCTTAAGTCACATTGAATAAGATAAAATCTACACCACAATTTAAGTGGTGTTTGCATGATTCAGGACAAAAAGCACGATAAAATATGTTGATTAGAAGATTTAAAGTCACACGGATAGAATTTCCTAAAGCACTGTGGTTAGAATTTGAAATGAGGTCGAACATGTGTTTGTCTAATCTGAGACAGACTCCTAAAATAGACTTCACATATAGAAATCTTGTAACAGCAGTTTGAGCTACAGCCTACTAATCTGCAACCATGACCCGGAAAACAGCATTTGTACAATAACATTTTCCTTTATTTTCCATTCACAGCAGTAGAGTTTCTATATCTTTTTTCTCTCCATCCTCCAGATTCTTTCTTGCTCATAATTACAATCAGCTATGAACCATATGGCAAAAATATACCTAAATAAGCACTGGTTTGCAACCAAAAATGCACAAAGTTTTCATACATTCTCCAGATGCATTGGGCAAGAAAACCACAATCCAAATACAAAGAAAGGCATGTGACAACAAAACACAAAAATAATTATATAAACATGTTTGATATAGAGTAAGAGAGAGGTACATGTGCATCCTCTGAGGTTATAACAGGAGTTTCAAGTTGATCTGTCAAGGATGCAGAGTTATCTTGATCTTGAGGAATAAGAACCTTATCAGATTCAGCAATTGCAGAAGACGGGGAATCAGAATCATGAGAAGATTTTACAGCAAGGATTTTCCCTGAAAGTACACACAAATGATATCACTGAGGAGTTTTAAATCCAATAATGTAGATTTATCAGTGCCATGCACAAACTAGATTGAACTTTGTGTTCATCCAAAGCAAAATAGACATACAACATTATTTCCCTTTCCTATTTTTATTGCTATCACTATGATGTATCAGTAATTTAAAAAATCACATATCATCATATAATCAGTTTCACAAATCAAATGAAGCCAATTTCACGCTGCGACAGTTTGTCCAATCATAGCCATTCAGATTACAGATCATTTCCCTTTCACCATCAAACCTTATACAGTATGTTTCAATCATTCAATTCAAATTCTGAAAACAAAGAGTTTAGTCGGGATTCAACTCTAAATTTTGCAAACATACATGAAAGTGGAATTACTTTCACCCAAATTGCAACCCAAGGAAACATATTTTGTCAAGAGTGAATCTAAAAGCACGACCTTATCACAATAGCTTATATTATAAATTCTTTCTGTAGTTACTAAAATGCTGATGCATATTTTCAAATGTTCGGTTTATCAGTTATACCAACCCACAGTGGCTTCTCATGTTATAGAATTCAAAGAATGCAGAGTCTAATCGATATAATTATTACAATGACACTGTTGAAATTTCACATGCAAGCACACAAATTATCATTTTTGATTTACAATTTACAAACACAACCAAAGTTCACAGTTTTTCCTTTATCAACATATGACCAACGAATCATGAAAACGCAGATAAATCTTAAAATTCATCCAATAGAGTAATAGTCATAAAAGTCGAAAACTCGATTATCTCAGTTACTAACAGATGCATCAACGGTCATAAAACAGAGCTACACGCTAACATCGTTAATCTAAAAATGCCACGAAATTGAACACGTAACCGAAGTCCAGCCCACGAAATAAACAGTATACAGAATCTCACGTTTCAGCTTCACGAGGTTAACACTCGCTTCTAACACGAAATCAAAAACTAAACAAACAAGTTTCCGCCCTTGCATGTGCTTTAGCATTCAAGAAAGCAAATAATAATGATAAATATATGATTACTATCATCATTATTAGTTATAAGAACAATTATAATGACGACGAAGATAACAACAAAAACAAATAATAAGAAGCAGTGAAATCCAGAATTAGCAAGTGCTACTCACATAACTCCACAAGAGAGGAATGTAACGGAATCGTAAAAGCATAAGGCTAAAATGAGGAAGGTTCATTACGAGAGAAGTTGTTCTTTCTGAGAAAAACAGGAAGAGACGCTGCCCTGCGATCGCCACGGAGGCTGGAGGCGTTCAGCGGAGGAACAACCGGAAATCGAATTCCCGAGATGGTGTAAACCATCTTTACCTGCGCTTAGGGTTTAGTCTTTGAGATTTAGGGGAGAAGAAGAAGAGAATGTTCTCTGAGAAGCAGAAGAACAGATCCAAAAGTGTGAGTGTGGTGAGTTCGAGGTGCCGAGAGAAGCGTGACACTATGAGAAGGAGTGATATTATATATAGTAATAATGTATGAGATAAATTCTGAGATTTTATTTAAATAATTATAAAGAAAATGAAATTGTACGGTGAAGGGTGGCGCTATCTGCGTGGAGGTGACAACAAGACTGCGAGTGATGCTGCTACGTGTGCTTGTTTACAGTCCAAACAGCATGCTAATGAAACTTATGGGACCCACTTCTCTTCATTTCTGATCGTCCATCGTCTTCGCCAAACGAATAGCACTTGGATATGAAATGCTTGGCTATGGACACGCTTCACAGATATTTTCCTTTTTGCTTTTTCTCTTTTCTCTTGTGTTCTGTTGTCCTTTCTATATAGTTTAGGAAAAGGGAAAAGTTTCATGAATGAAATGTTAAAGGATCTTTTTCTTTGTGGCAAGTATATGCCTTACCTTGCGTCCCCTTTCTCAAATCATAAAATTAAATACTTTTCACTAGTCCTCACAAAAAAAATGTTCCAAAAGTGCATGTTGGATAATATATCATAAATACTTCTCTTGATACCAAAATTATTAGGAAATCGCAGTCTGTAAATTCCTTGAATTATTCTAATGGGTTCTCGTGGAATGAGCCTTGTAATTAAAATAAATTTGAGAGTTAGATTCTGGAGATCGTATGTTATTTATGTATGTATGATAATACGACACTAACTTCTGAATCAACTAATAGTTATACTACAACAAAGGATAAGAGACAAAAACCTGAATTATTAGGAATTGGAAAGTATCTCGTGATCACAGTTCTTCTTCGAAAATATAATAATGGTTTTCTTGTTCGGTAGTCCCTTCCTGTCTGAGATGCTGCAAGGTTAAAGAATGCAATACCCTGCTGATTCTGGTATGATATTTGACACTTTATCTTATTATTTATTTTATTCGCAGCTTAGATCTTATCAACTATGAGAGATACTGTAAAAACATTATAAAAAAATACCATTAGAGGTAACGGTTTAATTACAGCAGTTGTATGAGAATTATTAAATGAGAAATTTAGTTATTATTACAAATAAAATAATAATTAAAATTATTTAATAGTTCAGATTAGTATTTAATTTAAAATCTAACATGCTTTTCTGAAGATCTTACATAATTTTTAATAAAAACATAAGAGATATTTTAATTAAACACATAATTCAAAATTTAAATTTAATAACTGTTTCAATTGTTTTCCGCAATAATTGAAAGTTATTCCTTACATACCATATATATGCGTATATATGTATCTATACTATCTAATACATGTGTAAAACTATAATGATATAGTTTATATTAACTATTACATCATTTAGTAACTTTTAATTGAATAATTGTGTTTATCAAAATTTACAAAATAATTTCTTTTAGATAAACCATGTTTATAAAAGAATTATATTAGTAGAGATGTCAACGCTGGGTAGGTGATGACGGTTTCTTCGGCAACCATTTTCTAGCAAATAATAGTATCAACAAGTATCGTATTTATAGCAATTTAACAAGTATATTGATAGTTTGATTTTTGGGTTTTTTTATTGATTGATAGTGTAAGTAAATAAAAATATTAGTAATTAGATAGATTAAGTAGAGTAGGGGCTATGAATTGATTTCATCTCATCTTCTTCTACTACACCACTACCATCTTGTTTATTTACTATGCAAATCATTTAATGTCCTATGAGTATTCTTTCTATGTAGAGTTAAGTTCATCCCCGATACACTAGAACCTAAGGACTCCAAATCCAGTGTGATTTCTCTACTCTTTGTCCTGGTGCTTAGCATGTGACCTTTCCTTCTTGGAAGGGTTTTCCTGGTTGCCCAACCTCATGGATTTGAGTTCCAGGTTTCCTTGCAAATAGGGTTTTCTCACGAGACTCAGTTTCATTTCTTGTGCTCAGCCAAAAAGTCCAAATATGTTGTCCTGTCTTTTTCTACTTTCATGGCTCAACTCTAGTACTGTGGCTTAGCTGCATACTTGATATTTCCTTTTATTTGTACTACAAAAAAACAAAATATCATTATAATTCATAAAACTCTATTTCTCAATATTTCAAGCTAAAGAGGTTTGTTTTGTACACAAATAACACCATTTGATACATGATAAGTGTCAATTTTAAATGGAAAATTTACTTATTCTTGATAGTTATCAGTAGGGTACGGGTAGTAGTTTCTTCATACCCTACCTGTTGAGTAAATATTTGTTCTCGTACCCGTATCCATATTTATGCGGGTATCCGTTATACGAGTATTCACATATTTTTTTTAATATCCATGAATATCCATTGGGTACCCGCGAATATTTACAAGAAAAAAATTAATATTTAACCACATATTTTAACCATAAATTTAAATAAAAACACAATGTATAACATTTATAAATTTTATAAAAAGTGCAAATTACTCGTTTAAGTAGTGGTGAATACAGATTATAAGGAAATGAAGATTTTTCAGAATCAATTAATACAAAATAACTCATTAAAAATCAATGTATTAATGTTTTAATCATTTTTTTTAATTTAAATTAGAATATAGAGTACGAGTATTCATGAGTACATATATCCCGTACCCGCCTTATTAACATACGAGTATAAAAAAAATACTCTTATATATTACCCGCGAATATCCATTTGTTGCGAATTTTATTCGAAGATTCATATGGGTACAATTTTTTTTATATCCCTGTATATTACCTTAAACTATTTGAAACTCCATTTTTTATAAATTAAAATTAACACAATAGTAACTTTTAAAATACATAAAAATATAGATAATTTGACTGATGGTTAAGATATAGAATTGTTTTAAGTCTGTCATAGGGAAACAGTTACAGCAATACAACCTATTAACCAAAACTTTAATAAATAAAAAAAATACCAATACAACACAACAATATTTCACAGGTGAGATTTCACACAAAGAAAGATTACCATTTTCTCAACCTGCACTTACATTATTGTTACATAATATAATCATAATAAGTCTCATATACAGCTATATTAAAAATTATAAGGTCCTAATGTAACAAAAACAAATCTATTTAATTTCATCATAATAAAAAATTGTTATTTATATTATAAATAGATATATGAATAATGAGAAGATATGTAGAAAACTCATTAAATAGGTTTTATCATATGCTAACACTTGATAGACATAGATCAATAACGAACCTTTAAGTCAATAATTACATTACGATCTAAATCATTCATCTACAAATTTTACAGTACCTAAAAATTATTTATCAACTTTTTACCATCTAATATTTTAGTATAAGAATTAAATTATCAATGACATAAGGAAATATTTGTTATATTACATGTTCTATTACTTAATACACAAATTCAATCATGATTCACAAACTGTAATTGACTTGTGATCTCCAATTTTCATGTATAAATCATTCCAAAACATTGTATTTAAATCACGTTAATATAATTTTATAATATCCTTTAAATCATACTTATTCACAAATAGTAATCAATTCTTATAAATTATTAGATTCAAACATCAGGGAAAACATAGGAAAACATGAAAAATATATCCATAAATTCATTAAAATAAATTAAATCCATGATTATCAATGTTTTTAAAATAAATTAAGCCAACAATGTTCATCACATTATATACCATATCATATCACTTCATTAAATTGTATCACAATTGAAAGAAACTCATAAAACAAAAATCATTTTACCACAATTATTGTCTTGACCTTAAACTTGGAATAATCTGTCTTAACCTTTATTCTTAACTAGCTTTTAAAATCCACATTAAAATATAAATCAGATTAAAATCTAAATTAAATAAAATGAATTGAATATCTAATAAAATAAATTTTAAATGGATTAAATAATAACAAAAGTAAAAGAATCCGGCATTAATGGATTTTTTTTCCGCGTTATATTAATTAGGTAATGTTTTCGTACAATTGTCAAATATATAAAAAGAAATGCAAAATTAATATATAACTAATACTAAATACTATGCGTGATTAATTATTTAATTACAAACAACTGTATAGTAGTAAGGTTATTAATTTTACCTTATTTTTTTACAATATATTGACTTGTATTAATTATTTTATAAATTATATCATTAATAATGCGCTAGTAAATAACCATTTATTTTGATCTGACAGATTTATAATAAAATTAAGTTCAGTGTTTAAACAGTTTTGAAAACAATTTTTTTCGTATAATCCTAAACTTTTTAATCTATTGAAAATTTAATAAATTCATTTATAATAAATAATAACTAGTTGTTGTATGACTTTTCGATTTGTCAACTTTTTTATTTTTCTGATGTAAAAAACAACTTTTAGAGTTTTATAAAAAATAATTTAAGGGTTCATTAAATATAAATATTGAGAGAGAAAAAAAAACTTGGTCTTAATTTTTGTATTGAAAATATTAAATTGATTAAAATCTTTATTCCATAATGATTTTATTTCTGATAAAAAAATCTGAAAATACAATATTTAATATGCGCGAACTTCATTTACCATGATACTAACCTGGTAAATGATTTAAAGTTTTAATAGAATAAAAAAATACAACATTAAATATGCGCCGCGAAGTAGTTAGAAGTTACATAACCATGGAATAACTTAAAGATTTAAAGGATACGAACTATATTAAAAATAGCTTTTGCATATATGTAATTTATAATTATCTTCAATTTATTAAATAATGTAATTAGTATTTAAACTTTTAGAAAAACGAAATCCTTAAAATAATAGAAGTGATTACTTTTAAAATTTTCTATGAGGAGATAAATTTGATGAGATTAAAAGTATAAAATAAATAATGAAAGTTATCTTACAAATAAAATTATTTTAAATATATATATTTTTAGGAACTTTTCTTCATTTTCAAAACCTTGTCCATTATAACGCGATTAAGTGTTTTATTCATGTGAATCTTCATGAACAGTTAAATCATATCACGAAAGAAGGTATGCGAAATTTCTTCCTTGCATAACAATTTTAGTATCCTTCTTGCGATGATAGCAGCCAATTAAGATTGGAAATATAAATTTTGCAATTTTTAAAATTCATATAAACAAAATGGAAAACTGATTAAAAAATAGATTAAAATATAGATCAAAATAAAATACAGATTTAAGAAAATGGGACTTTAATGGAAACAGATTTAAGGAAATAGATTTTGAATGAATCTGAGCAAAAACAAAATGGAGCAGTTTAATAAAATCAGATTTTTTGCCCACCTAGTCAAAAGAAACGCAACAACTTTAAGTAAAATTGATACTTTGACCTTTGTAATTATAAACCTTCTTGGTAATAAATTCTAAAGTTATTATAAAGCAAATATTCAATATTATAACAAGAATTTTGAGATATGAAAATGAGTTTTAATTTGAGATGTGAAAATGAGACGCGAAAAAGATATGTGAAAAAGACTAATTATAAAGTTTTAATTGAATTGATTTCAATTTTAAAAGAAAAAGTGGATCCACGTGTAATTTGCCAACAAAATTTTATTAGTCTTTTTATTATCTTTAGATAAATTCATTATTATTATTATTTACTATTTTTAAATTTTTAATTATATAGATTCACATTTTGATATTTTTAAGATATTGTTTAATAATATTTAAATAATTTGGATATTTAATTTTCAATTATTATCTTTATAATAATATTTGAAAAATTTGATAACTACTTTGATTTCATTATTATATAAATATAAATCAAATTAATTCACTTTCATTGTACTAAAATAAATTATAAAAACAAAACATTTATATATAAGTCAATCACTAACCTATTAAGTTGAGGTGGGTCGAATCTAATTACAAAATTTTTAACTAAAAAAAAGTAAATTGAATTAATTTTTTTTAACTCAATCCATAAATAAACAAATCAAGTTAACTTATTTTTACACTTTCTATAAATAAAAAGGAACGGGGAAAATGAACGTTAATTAGTTTTGTGCCTACAAAATATAAAAGTAAATTTAACAACTTTTATCCACTTAGTCTTGAGTTTGAGATGGAGTGAATTTAGATTTGTTGAGTGAACTTATACCGTTCCCTTGAGCAATTTGCGATCTACTAATGTTGACTCTTTTATTTGTTGAACCGTTTAATGCAAAATTAGTTATTTTGCAAAATTTTCAAAAAATAACACCAAACTTCAACAAATTATTATTTTTAAACTAAAATACATTTCTATCAAAATTTAATTGTTTAACTTTAACCACCTGCAGCATTATTTCCACATTCACACCAGTCCAACCAATTTTAATTAAAAAATATATTGTTGAATTCTAAACTATCCATCTTAAAATAACCTTATTTTTAAAATAGTCTTGATTTTAAAATATTATTATTTTGATGAATTTTATAAAATGCGATATATAAATGTATGTTGCAAATATTTATCAAGTATATATTATTTTTTGAAAATCAAATTTAGAATGTAAGAAAATATTATCAGTGGTCAATATTTCAGTCGCTGGTTTTATTTTAAAAATCGCATACTAAACTATAACTATATATTGATCACAATTTCAATCCCTTATTTCAATCATTGCATTAGTCATTGAATATTAGTAACCAATAGTATTGAAATTTTTTTGTATATTGATCCTTATATTAGTCACCAAATGGATTAGTGACTATTTCTTATCAACCAAACTTTCAATAAGTATTTATTGATTATCTTATAGCTATTTATTACATTTTGACTTGATTTATCTAACACTTTCATTAAAATTACTTTTAATCATTTTCAATATATTTATGTTTTTATTGAGATGTCGTGACAAATGTCTATTTTGTGCATATTAAATTTTAAATTTTTCTTAAGAACACTTATTCATAGAAAAAATATTAAATAACTTTTTAGCAAATATTTATGATTAAATCCTAATAAATTGTAAATCCTTATCGTAATGATAAAATTAGATGAAATTTTCTTAATGACAAGATACAATTTTTAATAAGATAAAATCACAAAATCTTTATCTTAATTTATGGATCTTTGTGTGAACAATATGCTCTGTGTCTGAATAATATATGTGAACATTGGAAAAGTATTATTTGACACTCCCTTTTGAATTCACATACGTGACAATTACTTTTATAATAAAATATTATATTTAATGTAATAAAAATAAATAAAATATTACAATAAAACAATATTATATGAAATTAATTACTAAAAAAAATCATTTATATATATATATATATATATATATAATATGGTATTTTTAATACGGCGGTTCTTTGAAAATATCGTCGTATAATACTATATTTAACAAATTGCCATACTTTATTTGTAAAATATGGTATTTTTAAATGTCATATTATTAATTATTATATATTGCTAAAAAGTATGTCATTTAAAAGTAACATCACCCATTAACATTTTGTCCTAAAAAATGGGCACCATTTTGTGTCTATTTAACGTATACAATAAATAATTCAAAAACTAACAAATGTATGGTTGATGAACAATATCATTTGGACACTTTTTATTTTAAACCTCATGTAACCGTTGATTTCGATTAAAAATTTATTTTTTAACATTATATTATATTGCAGTTATTTGAGTTTTATTATGATAATATTTATTATTTGTTGTATTTATCTTATAACTTGTTGTTATCATACCATTATCAATATTTTGTTTTCATGTTTGAGATGTACATGTAAGTATGGGAAGATCTTGTATAAAATAAATTTAGAATATATTATTGCAAATCTTACACTAGACATATGAATAAACTAAAATCCACATTACACAAGAAACTTTGTATCGTAATTGTTTAAGGACATATAACCTATCAAATTTGTTAGTTTATTAAGGTTATGAAAGGAACTGATGAAATAAAGAGATTGTTGATAAAGTAGGATGTGAAAGTAGTAGTGGACAGGAATGTTAGTGTATATGAATATTTATGGACCCATTTCCGTGATATGATTAATTAAAAAATCCTAGCTACAATCACTTATGCAGAACATTCTAAATTTTACTTCTTATCTTAGACTTTTTTTATTGTTCTAGAATTTACGCAACATTTCAATACTTCAATCTTAGGCTTTTCTATATTATTATAGAATTTGCATTACACTTCAATAAAATCCCACTTTCACTTTTTCTACAACCCAATTTGATTGTCATAAACCATACATTTGAAGCCAAAGGGGCTGGGGAGATATTAAAGGATCCTATCTCATCTTTTTTGGAAGTTGAGGAATTTGATGCTATAGGCAAAAACAAACAAGAAAAGGAGAACCCAGCCTAAGTGAACAACAACAACCACTGGGAGAAAGTGATAGTCATAACCAAAGATTTTCTTGAGCAGTTCCTTGAGCCCAATGTTTTCAGCTCCTGGGATTTCCACTTCTGCATTTTCATCACCAAGTTGAGAGGTAACAATGCCATACAGTGTCCAAGCATTAGGAGTAAGCCAATAGTACCATCTCCACCATACAGGAATTTGCTATAACATATACGAGAAACATAAGTTTAGATACAAACAAACCTGGTTTCCAACATCATATTATGAATCAATATATAAAAATAGTAGCTATTGTACCGTCCTAGGAATGACAAAGCCAGAGAAGGTGTTCCAGATGGATAAGAAGAAGGTATTACAAACGGCTGCAACTTGGAAACTCGGGGTTAGGGCAACAATCATCATCCCATATAGTGTGTAGTAAATCAAACAAACGAGCATGAAGTAGTAGAATGAAAAAAATTTAGCCGCTGTCCATTCAAACCCAATAAGGGAGTAGAGTATGAAACTAAAGATTGTTGTTTGAATAGCGTTGTAAATTGTCTCCACTTCTACCTACGAAATCAGTTAGATACATAAGAAAAAGGAATCTATGTCTCATAAAGATATACCTAAACTTAATAATAGAACACAAATTGGATTTGTAACTTTCTCGTTAAAATCAACAAAGTTGTGCCTTGTCTTGTACATTTGTACCTGACTAATTGCATAGGTCAATGTCGAATACATCCCTGCTGCTCTTTCACGATACAATACGGTTCTTTCTATGTCAACAATTGGCTGCACTCCCATAGTGTTTTGGGTTCCAAGGAACATCACAGCAGTATACATGGCTCCAACAACATCCCATACATCTTGTTGCTTTTTTCTGGCCATCAAATTAATTAGTTTTGCAACTTAAATAGTCAATGTGCACTTCACAGTTTATCTTTCCAAGATCATAAGACTAGAAAATACAATTGTAATGAACTATTAATTAACTTACATATTTTTTGCTTTATTCAAGAAAATTAGACCAAAGAGTATCGCAATGAGTATTGTGAAGAAGAATCGAGTGCCATTGTAGGAAGCAGTTCTCCAATAAGACCAATATTGTTTCCAAAAACAAGCCTTGCACTGCACAAAGAATGATTGGGAATATTTGGTTGGGAAGAGCAAGTCATTGGAACCTGGTGGTGGAGTATCGAGTTCTTTGATAAGCTCTTGATTATTTCTGTAGAAAGTATAAAGAAAATAAAGTTATTATTCGTAAAGCTAGAAGTTTCGTAACTATAGTGATAAATCATAGGTAAAGACTTACAGGAAAAGAGTAGAGTTAGCGTAAATCTCCGAAAAATCTATGCCAAGTTGAGCTTCATACGAAGGAGTGCTAATCTCAAGCATCCATGTTGCTGGATTATAGCCTTCATTGATTTTTGGAACTCCTGGAATAGTCTACAGAAAAATATTCATTTATATATAGAGTAAGAAAATATTGCCCCTGAAATTGAATAAAGCAAAGGTATAATGATATCATAACTTCGTTAAAATTACAGAAAAAAAATTCAGTACTTCAAAATATTCTATGAGCTGCTGTGAATGATAACCAAGAGGTCCAGCATAGATAACATGTCCTCCTCTTTTCATTAAAAATAACTGCAATAAAGAAAAAATCAAACTTGAACGTGTTAATTATGTCAGATAGAAAAAAATCACCTAAAACAATCAAATTCACATATGACCTCTAATAATTTCATGTTTACCTCATCAAAAGCTTCGAAAATGTCTATGCTTGGTTGATGAATTGTGCACACAACGGTTCTGCCAGTGTCCACAGTGTTTCTTACAGTTCGCATAACAATAGCAGCGGCTCTAGCATCAAGACCAGATGTTGGTTCATCCATGAAGATAATTGAAGGGTTGGCAACCAATTCTACCGCAATTGTAAGCCTCTTCCTCTGTTCAGTTGATAGACCGTTTATGCCTGGAAGTCCCACAAGTGCATCTTTGATTGATTTAAGCTCAACCAACTCCATAATTTCTTCAACAAACATCTGTATCAACAAACAAAACTAAAATTAAATAAAAATATTATCCTTGCAATTTACTACATTCATAATGGCCAAGATATAACAAATTAAGGTTGTCCCCACACACCTTTCGTGTATGTGTATTCACATCTGAAGGAAGGCGAAGCCATGCTGAAAATAATAGTGATTCATAGACAGTAACATTCGGAGAATGAATGTCATTTTGTTCACAATAACCACTGACACGAGCAAATGTTGCTTGGTTCTTTGGGTAACCTGAGATGCTAATACTTCCTTCGATGTATCCACCTGTTTTTCTTCCAGCTAATACATCCATAAGAGTTGTCTTCCCAGCACCACTAACACCCATAAGTGCTGTCAATACCCCTGGTCTAAAAGCTCCACTTGTATCATGCAGTAGTTGAAGTCTATCTTTATTGATTCCTTCGCTTTTCATTTCCTGATTAACATAAAGAAAAACCAAAAGTATTAGGGAAGAATTAATCACATGAAAGTGATAGTACAATATTATTTGAAGATATTCATTCACTTACGGCTGGCATGTCTACATAGTAGTTGACATGATTGAACGCAAGTGAAAGAGGTTGAAACGGCATGACCATTCCTTTTCTTCTTTCTCGTTGAGAAGCATTTCTGACTGCCAGGTCTATTCCCTGACCTCCTGTTTATCAAAAGGACAGAATATTCAATAGAATAGTGGGACTAAAAACTTGAATGACAATGAAACACAATATGCAAGAATGAAACCCCGACAAATTTTAAGTAGAAATGAAATACACTTGAATGAGCAAGAAATACCTTCATTCTTCTTGTCATCTTCATCCGTGATAAATGCTTTTGAATCACCAATAGCTGAAAATTTTGTTTGATTAAAATGGTTTGTCAATGTTGAAAATTCCTTTCATTTCTAGTGTATTAAAATCTACAGATATATGTTACCATTCAAATAAGTCAATGCAGCAATGCAGAGAAGGTTGAAAAGAAGAACAAAACCAAACAACGCTCCAATGCATATCCAAAACCAATAATCTTCAGTGTAAAAGCCTTTAGACTTGAGAAGCACTTTTCCAATTGTAGGAGCATCAAATCTAGAGTCTGTATTTGGCTGAAAATAAAACATATTTGACAACTCTTGGAGTTAGTGGAATTAATTTAGACTATGAATTTGTTTTTGTAGTTGAACGTATGTAACAATAGGCAATGAGAAAAAAGAAAACATTTCTTACTTTACTCCATCTTTCATCTAAAAATTCGTTTAGTACTATAGCATTCTGACCATAACTCATGGGAGAAACATAGTAACCCCATTTCAACCATGGTTTGATATTATCTGCAGGCATAAAAGAAATTGGGCTAAAATAAGTACTCAATAAAACCATATAACTGTAAAAGATGAGTCGGAAACAAAAGAATTCAATCTCAATGTGTATTTATTTTACGTTTCCTTGAACTAACATACATATATCTAAAAGATTAAGAAGTGAATGATGATGTCTCACCTTTTGAGACAACAAATCCTCCAAGCACAAAGACTAGTTGATACACCACACCACTCAGTATATTAGAAGCAACGTATGTTCTACCAATTGCACCAACCAGCCTGAATAGAGAGATAGCCATCTGATGGACGCCAAACAATGTCAATAATTGTTTGAAAAATCTGATGAAACAGAATGAGTAGTGTGAGTTTTAGAATTTTTCATTCCAGACTGAAAAAAAACATGATTGTAAAAAAAATGATGGAAGGAAATCCACAAGACCTGCTTGGTGAAGGAGCAAATCCAATTGGGTAGTATGTGAGAACAATCCATATTGCTGATTCCACAAAGGAAATAGGGATCCTGAGAACACATATAGGTAAGGCATAGGCCCATGCAGGGTAGAACATGAAATCCCTTTGTTTGTAAAAGACAGGAAGCCTTGAAACAATCATGGCTTGTTCTGAGAACCCATTGAACATTATGTTCACCAGAGAAAAAAATAGTGCTCCAAAGAACTTTCCCCCATCTTCAACTGTTCCCACTGGCATTTTAACTCTAAGAAACACAGTAAATCCTAGAACAGATAACACAACTAACTGTATTATCCTAAATACATACACAAACATGTCACGTTTCATAAGCAACCATTCTCTTGAGAAACATGCCTTTAGTAGCTCCCAATTTGATATACCATACTTGTCTTTAACTAGGGCAGCTGGGTGGGTTTGGCTCTTATCATAAGGAACCTTAAACTCAGTTGCAAGCTGTTCTCCTATATGAAACGAATAGAAAGACTTTGCAAATTCTGGAACTGAAACATATCTGTAAGGTTCATCTGTTCTAAACCAATATTGTTGTTGATCTTTCTTAGAAGTTACTTCTTGTAGAAAGTCGGCAACTCCCTTTCTTGGAGGACATTTGAAACCCATGTTTTGAAAGAACTCTAGCACATGTTGGCGTGGACCTTGGTACACAATGTGACCTTCTGAAAGTAGGATAATGTCATCAAATAGTTCGTAAGTCTCTGGTGGTGGTTGAAGGAGAGATATGACCATGGTTTCATCCATTATATGAACAGTTTGTCTCATGAACTTGCATATCTGAAAGGTGGTGGAACTGTCAAGTCCTGTTGATATTTCGTCCATTAAAAGTGCTTTTGCCGGTCCTACTAGCATCTCCCCTGCATCCAGTTACAATGGAAGGAGTAAGTAATATTGAATATACAAGCTGTTAGAGGCGAAGATTCTAAGCCATTGACCACAGAAAGACAAAATGAGAAGGACAAATGTTGTTAACAACAACACTATGTTTTACACTAATTGAACTGAATGATTTTTAACTTAATAATTTTTATGTATTTTACGATAAACATATGATAATAAATTGTTTCATTTTTCATTCTATCCTTTTGTGAAGAATAAGTTTGTGATGTAATTCACCTGTTGTGACACGCTTCCTTTGTCCACCTGAAACGCCCCTTCTCATGTTATTACCAACCATGGTATCAGCACATATATCCAATCCAAGTATCTGTTAGAGCACCAGAGAAGTACGTGTAAAAAACAAAAAAATAAATATATAACTTTTGTTCCTTAAATAACTTTATTCACTTTTTAACCAATAGAAAATAAAGAATAGTTGTTTTATAAGATTAAATACAATTAATGATTTCTGACCAATAGTATGAGTATCTACTTTTTTTATAATCAAATACCCAAATATGTGTGTTTGTCTTTTTTTTTTTACCATTCATTTGATCATGTTTATATATGAGATTAACTTTTTTTTTGGAATTACAAAAAACAAAAAAAAATCGATTTTGCATGAAATAGTAGAAAAATTAACTCAAATTCAAGAAATTAAAAATATATTTAAGTTTACTTATTAATTTATAGTTTTCATACAATTTTAGATTTATTTTTCCTATTTATTTCTATTAAATATTAAAAGTATTTATGTTTTTTCTAATGAATAGTGAAAAGTCATTACAAAGGTCAATTTGGTTAATGAGAAACATTTTTTTTTTTTAATTTAACTAAATACTTTATTGATTTTTATGATTATGTTTGATTACGCCATTGCTTACATAAATTTGTCACCAATAAACTCAAATAAGTATATCTGTATTCAAATTAAAGAGAGTTTATTGCATAAATAATGTTTTAATTTTGAAGAATCCATATTAAAACATTACTTTTATTAATAAGTAACTCATAAAACTACTCTCATTAAATACACTACTTGAAGTACACTTTTTACACTAAAGACAAGTAGAGAAAATATGAAGTTAGGTAAGAAAATTACAAACCTTAAGAACATAATCTGTTTGCAAATTGGTGTTTTGACCAGATATGACAGTAGCCTTCATAAATGCATCAATATGAGAATCAGGTTTGATTCCTTTGTGTTTCTCCCTTCGTAGAAGTTCTTCTAACATTTCATACCTCGTACCAACACCTAGACAACGTCCTGTAAAATCTAATGTCTCTCTCACTGTCATTTCTCCATAGTGAATATCATGTTGTCCAATGTACGCACATGTTTTTCTACATACAAATTCATTAAGCTCATGCCCACAGTAAGTTACTCTCCCACAAACCTGATCATCGTAAAAACAAACTATACCTGAGATTATTCGAACGGTAAAGAAATTATTTAAGTAAATTGATTGGAACCAAACAAAGATACATGAAAACAGAGAGTGAACCTTTAAATCTGGGTCAAGCTTCCCTGCGAGGGCTAGAAGTAATGTTGTTTTCCCTGCACCTGGAGGACCTAGGAGTAGGGTCATCCTGACAAATAAATTACCATGTTAAATAAAACAAGAAGGAAAATGATTCTTTATACTCAAAGTTCTATTTGACAATCTACTTTCAAATATTCATTAAAAATATGAATTTTTGTATTTATAAAAAAGAAAAAAGAGATTGAAAAATAAAATAGTATATGTTAAGTCAACAAATTATAACTTGTCAATAAAAACTCAAATTTAAGAACAATTTCATTCAATAAATAATAAATTATAAATAAAAATAAAACTTTTATTTTATCCGACAATAAATATATATTTTTTCAAAATAATTAATACTCTTCGATCTTTAGAAACTGGTGATTAATAATAATAATTTTAAAAAGTATTTATAATTAGTTAATTTTAATCTTATAAAAAATAACATCGATTAAAAAAATATATTTTAATTATTAATTCATGTTTTATTAATTTATTTTTTTATAAGATTATAATTAATTAAATATAAATATTTTCTGGAAATTAAGTATTGATATTTATATTAAAATTTAATAGTAAAAATCACTATTAATATATTAAAATTTAGTAATAAAACTCAAGAGTGACTTAATATTAAACAACAATATATTAAAAAGTTATTTTCTAAAACTCAAGAGTGACTTAATATTAAACAACAATATAATATGTTAAAAAGTTATTTTAATAAAATAAATCAGTATAACATTTAAACAAATAATAAAATTGGTCTCAAGATAATATTATTTTATTTAAAAAAAAAATAATTGGAGCATATTAAATTAAAAAAATAAATATAAAGATTAAATTAAATCAAAGAAATATATAAATGGACTAAATTGAAATCATGACGATTCTTGATACTAACACATGGTAGTGCCTAGCACGTGACAAAAAGAGTGTTACATATCACAAGTACCTAACATGTGGCAACTAAATTTTTTGAGAAAAAAATAAAAAAATAAAATAAAAATAAAAAAATTATAAATTAACACTAGACCTACGGTTAACCGTTAGTAATTTTTATTTGAAAGGATTCAATTAAAATAATTTTTCAAATGTTAGGACTGAAACTTGTTTAAAAGTGGTGACGAAGTTGACACACTCCCATTAGAAACCATCCGAGTAAATAACAAAAAAATAAAATAGTGTATGTCAAGTCAATAAATATACTTTGCCAATAAAATCTTAAATTTAAGAGTAAGTCCTAAATTACATTCAATAAATATTTTTTTTTAGACTGTATTAGGATTGATGGGTGTATTTGAGGAAAAGAATGTTAAGGCAAAGATTATTTGGATTAAGATAAATTGAAAAAAAGTGCAAAAAAAATTGTGAATGATGTAATTAATTTAATAAATTAAAAATTATTTTAATCGATAAAATTGTAACATTATAATTTGTTCTAATATTTAAAATGTAATTTAAAATAAAATATGAATTATCATTATTATTGATAATTATTATCATTGTCTATTAGTATTATTATTTTAATAATAATTTACATTTTATTATTCTTATTATATTACTATATTACTATAAAAGTAATATGTATATATGATATATGCTGCTTAGTCTTTACAAAGTTTCATATATAGAAGCGAAGAAAGTTAAAAATAAAAAATTATCTTATTTTGTGTAGATGTGCATTAAACTTTTCGAACTTTCACCCTGAATCTACCATGTGTTTCCGTCGCAGGAAACAATCACAGGGTCAGAATATAATAAATATTGGTCCATCTTTAGAAACTGGCAACAATTAATAATAATATTTTTGGTTAATATATTCTCACAAAATAATGATGTACCTTGATGGTTTCACAATTCCACTAACATCTTTAAGAATACGAATTTTTCTCTTCTTGGATGGTGCAAGGTGAAATAATCCCAGAACACTCTGCGTGTGTAAACAAGATAATCAGACAAAGCATTAGTATGGTATAGCAGTAGCCATAGCACTGAAACCAATGCAGAAATCAGCTAGTTTTTGAATCAGAGAACAAAAGTGTTGAATTAGAAACAAAGAAGTACCTCAAAAGCATTGAGAGTAACATTAAGCAGGGAAGGGAGTGCTCTACTCCCAACATGCACATCACCCTCCACAGATAAATTCTCGCACCGAACTTCAATCTTCGGAATTTCAATCCCCACTCTACATTAAAACAAGCACAAACCATGTCAGAAAATAATGAAAATGACAGAGAGAAACGGCGATATAGAACTAATAGAACAGTAACATTAGCCATGCACCTATCGACTCTATCTCTAAGTCTGCGTAGAAATTTTTCATTATCTTCCTCGACAATCTTGAGTATGCTGTCGACCAAGACCTTCTTGTCGGGTAAGCAAAGGTTGGAAGCATCGACTTCATCGAGCATCACTTTTCCATCGTCGAGCACGTGCTTGAGCACGCTTTTTCTCATGCGTTCAAAAGTTGGCAAGCGCTCTATGGCGGTCCATTTGAGCTCTTCCTCGTCCTCCTCCTGCGTGTGGCGACCACTCACGTTAAACACGTCGGGCGCCGCCATCCACGTCTCCCTGAAACTTCCCGTCGTCAAGCTCCGGCGACTGCTCACCGATGCCACCAAATCATCCCCCGCAAGTGCCGAAGCCATTCGTTTAAACGGTATCTATATATCTCACTGGTTATTGTTATGGAAAATATGCGTGTTGGTTGTTGTGGAGTGGTTGAGATGACCAGAGTTTTTGCAGGGACAAAGAAATGGTGGAGAGTATGAGTTGTGAGAGAAAGGTTTTGTGCTTATAATATAGGTGGTGAGAAATTTACCTGACCAACCATGGAAGCTTTTGGTCACGAGTAAAAATTTGCATGCGAATCAAATAAATGTCTCTTTCAATAATTAATTAGTTGTCTACTTTTGTTTTTCTTTTTCACGGAAAAAGATTGTTTGACCCTCCCATTTAATTCTGCATTCAATTCACTCACCGTTTTTTTATAATAAAATATTATGTTAATATAATAAAAAAATGTAAATAAAAGGGAATAATAAAATAGTCATTTATGAACTTTTAAGTCAAATTACAAGGCAAAAATAAGAATGCATCACTCTTTAAAATTGTCACTGCTATCTTAAAGACAGTATTCTAGAAAGATGCAATACTGACACAGGAATTCAGAGATTTTTATGGGAAGGACGAAATTGAAATGATAAGACACAAAAGTCGAGATAACTTTTCTCCGTAAACTTTCTCAATCATGAGCGAGGAAAACGCAGAGAATGTGTAATAGAAACAAACATAATTAATTTTTTATTATATTTAATTTAATCATTTAATTTTATTATGTACTTTAAATAAAGTAATGTGTAATGTATAATAATTAAATGTTTATAAATGTATTTTATTACTCTATAAAATCAATAATTAAAATATTAATAAAATAAATATAATATTTTGTTAGTATGTATTTCATATTAAAATAAATAATTAATTATAATTAAAATATATTTAAAAGTAATTCTACTTTTTTAAAATATATCAAAACATTTTTAAATTTTTTTTTATTTTTTAATATATATTAAAAATTATTCTATTACAATCTTGAGAGAATTGGAGAAAGAAAAGTAAAGGTAAAGATAAAAAGAAAAAAAAGACGTGTCAAGACATTAAAGAAAACTCAATCTAGATAAAAGATATTAAGGAGACATGGTGAAAGTGATAACCCATAGAGAGAAGGGCAATAAGATAGAGGATGGAATTAATGTAATAACTGTTATAAAACCTGAAATCAATAACAACATATGATATTATGTGGGTAGTTAATTATAAGACAGTTAATTTATGGGGGTAGTTAATATAAGACAGCTATTTCAGGATATACTTTTTTTTGTTTTTATTTTGTTTATTTTGTCATTTCTTAATGTGTTAAAAAAATATAAAATTAAATATGATTTTAGTTTTTAAATTTAAATGCAAATTTTAAATTTATTAATGTACGAAATTTTGATATATTTTGATTTTAAATTTTTAAAAAAATAAATATAATTATTTTAATCTAATCGTGTTATATTTTTTTGATATGTCAAACATATTTTAAATTGACATTTGAGTTGTATATATTGTTTAATACATCCAACTCAAATATAAGTTTAAAACGTTGTTTACCAAAATCAAAAAATTTAATATAATTAGATTAAAAGGTATAAATTTTGAATGTTTCTTTTTATTTTTAATAAAATAAAACAGGTCACCAAAAAAAAGAGAGAAAAAAAAATCAACTATATTCTTCACAAATTTATGTAGAAAGAAGAGGTTTTATACAATTAACTGATGTATTTGGTTTTCTTTGTTGTCTAACTATTATTGTCTTGTTGTCCACCCGTACTAGTGAAGAGAATATTACTGGTTGAAGCTTTGAAAGTTTAAGAAAAACTTGTGGCATATTTATTAACTATTATTAGTGATGTTGAAATTTTCTGCATTAAAAGGTTTTGGTATATTTTAGTTTTTCTCTCTTTTCTTTGGTTCATCCTATTATTATACATTAATATATTATTTACATAAGGAAATTTGATTTAGTTTTTGCTTCCTCTTTTCATTCTTGTTTTGTTCCCGAGATTAGGGTATATTGAGTAGAGAGCATCTAATTAAGTTATAAATGGAATGACATTTTTATTCTAGACAAATTTGATGAGGAGTAATTTTATTCTCAATTCCAACTTTAACTACGTGTTCACTTAGAGGGGTAGATATAGGGGAGAGTGTGAAAATAGATTTGTGTAGATTGAATAGATGAATTTTTGTGTTTTTTTAAATGGATTTAGAGAATAAAGTGAGTAGATTTGGAGATAAGTTTTATAAAAGTTAGTGAGAAATTTGATTGATGTGATAGATAAAATTAATTATAAAAATAGATAAAATTAAGAAATTACCAAAATATCCTTAATAAAAAATAATTTTATAATTTAATGTTATAAAAATAATTATAATTAATTAATACAAATTAAATAAAATATTTAAATTATATAAAATCTTAAAATAAAAAAATAAATATATATTTATATATATTATTAGTTATTATATATTAATATATCAATTGAAATAATATTTTAATTATTAATGATTATTATATTATTAATTATATATATATATTATTTATTATTATAATTTATTATATATATATATATATATATATATATATATATATTACGTATCATATAATATATAA
>Ga0214544_1001055_pt1 | contig 55514 bp, 19 predicted proteins | sample CNSS3metaG_FD_160074 | JGI IMG/M metagenome (GOLD analysis project Ga0214544, IMG submission 160074) | Root nodule microbial communities from cowpea collected in UCLA plant growth center, Los Angeles, California, USA - CNSS3 | ecosystem: Host-associated > Plants > Roots > Nodule | place: USA...
AATATGTGGAGTTGAACCACTCATGTGCTTAAAAAAAAAAAAAAAACTGAAAAGAAGGGGGGTGTGTGTTTGTGAGGTTAAATTAAATCTGAGTTGACTTTGTTGTAGATTTTGTTGGAGGAATTGATGATTGAAAAATGAGTTGTGTAATTTTGATTGAGATCCCGTCCTGACACGAGGGAATGGAAAGTTTTGCATGCGATAATGACTTGATTAAAAAAAAGAAGAAAGATGGTTCGAAGTTGCATGTTACAAAATTGAAGTGTCCACGAGTATAATGAGAGCAATGGCGTGAAAGAAAGTCGTATGTCGTGTAGTATAAGAAAATTATGTTGTGGGTTTATGAGGAGATGAAGGATGAGTGAATCAAGGGATGGTAGAGGGTGGGTTGGGTAGTTCCGAGCATTGAAAAAAAAAGGCCATTCTATTAAGGCCATTTAAATCACATAAATGCAAGAGTAATTGAGACGGTTGAGAATAATGTGCGAGATATTACGTCAGATGATAAATGTTCAATTTTCTTTTTCCACCTATTTTATCAAACACTTTCTTCTGTTTCCATTTCTTCTCCTTCTTCATCCTCTCTTCATCTTTCATCTCTGTTCATATCCATTTTCCTATACGCAGAGGCCATAATTGCAGCAACTAAGGCTCTCCTTTTGTCAGTAAATTCACATTCAAGGTGTGACAGAGCATTAATCCCTAATTTATAACCATTACATTCAAAACTTCAAAATCCGAACCATTATGATTCACCCTTAGATATGTAAATTTTGTAGGTTAGATCAGGTGAGAACCGTCGTGGGAAATGGCACAATTAATTGTGTGTGTCATCAATAAAATAAGGGCAACTTGAAGAAGGTGCACAGCTCATGGACAGAAAGAGATCCCTCATCAAGATGAGGGTCCTTACACTCAATTCAAACCCCAGAAAACATCACTGTTAGGGTTGGATAAAGGGTCATCAACCCCTTGATTCAAAAAATAAAAAGAAAAAAAAAAAAAAATGGTAATAAAAGCACATGAAAAGAATACACATAGCATGATAGGAACAAACCAGAGTTAAAAATAAGAAACTTTGAGTGAATCCGATGATCTTAAGACCTAGTGCTATGCATGTCGTCCCTTGTTCTATTACATATACCATATCAAAAGAATTAGTTTAATTAATTACGTTATACATTTTTAATTGAACTATTTCTTTTTCATTAGTTAAAGTAATTTAATTATCTAGGTTGGGTGTTTATTACACTGAAAAAATACTGATTAATAGAATTAATCATTCTATTTTCTTTAACTATAATTGATACATGAAATTATCTATTAGAAATGTCTAGTTGTCAATCTTTTATGGAAAAATGAATGAAAAATAAACTTTTGTTCTTAAAAACATAAGAGGGGTTGTCATTTGTTACATATATGCAACGAAGTTGTTAATATAATGAGACGATACAAGTTTTGAGTATTATTAATTATTATTATTATTATTATTATAATAACTTTGGTTATTATCCAACATTTATTGCAATTACCACTTATCCTTTTGCTACTTCTCAACACCATCCATGTCTTGCATCACATGGAACAAAGTACTTAATTAATCATTATATTTTTTTTTTCTTTTTTTATAGTTGACTATATCTTCATAACAAGGCATCTTCGTTGTCTTAAAAAAAACAAAAAAAAACAAAGTAATATACGAGACACACATCAATCATGTTAATCATAAACCTAATTTGGACCAAGTATTAAAGTCTTAATCACACTTTTTTAAAACCTAGGTTATCTACCAATCATACAGTTTGGTGGTGGGAAGTATCAAGTTCATCTTAACACGCATGTTAAGTCAAGCAAATTAAGCTTACTTATGCATATTTTAAGTTTAACAAAAAAATCCTAAACATCCTCTTTTAATATAAACATCTTACTCTGTTAAACTTGATTTAATCTCTTTTTAGATTTTCCAATCAGTAACCATAGTAGTTTTTTTTTTTTTTTATAACTTGGTCCAGAATAAAAGGTTGTTCCCTCCATGACAATGATTTAGCATAAGACCAGATACTCCATGCATAAAAAACACGTTTTTTTTTATCTTCATCACTGAATTATTATATTGAATCTTAGACCACAAATGATAAAAATTGCCAGACTCCTAAAAGATTGTTAATAACATTCTACATATAAAATTAGTTCTGACACAAATGACTAAAAACACAATCACATCATATATGAAAAATATTCTCTAATCAATTTTTGCATAGTAGGTGAACAAATGGACCACATACAAAGAAACTCTATCTTATATAACACTTGTAACTTTCGTATTCTCTCCAACTACCTTTCACTCTAGACCTATAAAATCATCGTAGTTATGTGAAAAATAAATATATTTAAAAATAATTATGTATGATTTCTTTTAATTAACTATATTTACTTACTATTTAAATTTTAATGTTTTGCACTAAACTTTAACAATCATTATTATATATCATCTAATTTTATTTTATTTCAATTATTTATTTATTATACTTTATTTTCTAATTATTTGAATCTTATAGTTCTTAATTATTTTATTTTATTTTTATATAAAATAAAAATATATAAATTTTACATTTTATAACGTATATATATTTAATTTAAGGATATATATATATATATATATATATATATATATATATATATATATATATATATATATATATATATGACTTAAATCACTATATTACAATAATTAAATCCATTTTTATTAATTTTATAATATAATAATTGCTCGAATATGAACTTTCTCTTCCTTCCTCTATGTATAGATATATATATTAAAAATACATCCAATTTAATTGATAGATATGATAGTTTTTAATAAAATTTAGTATATAATTACAATTATTAGTTTGTAATAAAATTATATATAATTTAAACACACAAATAAATAAATAATATATGTCAAAGATTATTAGAATGAACAATTAATTTAAAATGGTATTGATATATATTTTATATTTTTATTATAGTATTTTTAATTTCTATGAAATAACTTATATACTTTTTTCAATATTATTTTAAAATAAAGGAATAAATTAAATGAAATTATAAAGTAAATTTTAAATTTTAATTATCAAATAATATATATTACTTATAACATATAAATATTAAAATTATTTTCATATGATAAAATAAAAGCCTTTAAATTCTTTATCAAAAACTTTTTACCGAATAACTTTTCAATTATATACTCTTTTACTGTTCATTACAAATTATCCATTTTTTTTTTACAAATATAACTTTTAGATAACATTATATTTAATATATTTATATCTATCTATCTATATCTTAAAAATAAAATAAAATAAAATGATAAATATATTATAATTTTGAAAAAAAAAATGTACACCTAAATGATGAGTGAATATTTTACTTCTAATTATATCAATATTTTAATCAATATACCATAATTGAGTGAATATATTTAAAATAAAATGTAAAAAGAAAATCTTAAAAGTATTTTAAAGATACACAGGAATATGTTTTTATTTAAAAAATTAAGAATAAGAAATACACTAAATATGTAGACAAACTTTTTACTGTTCAATATTTAGTAAAAAAGTAATTTTAATTTTCAAATAAGGTCATATACATATTTTATAATTTTAATTATAAATTTAAAGAAATAGTTTATGCAAAAATAATTTAAAAAGAAAAATTAGAAAAATGATTATACAATATTGTTTTTAAAAATAATATAAAACATTTTTGAATTATTATTAAAATTAATGTAAACATTATCATCAACATACCATTTATAATTTTTGTTAATAACTATAAACATATAATTATTTATAAATATATGAGCATTAGATGTTGTCACGTATATATATATATATATATATATATATATATATATATATATATATATATGTGTGTGCGCATTTGCATTTTTAAATATAGATAATCTTACCTTTTTGTAAATAATTATATTGTAATGTTAATATAAAAAATAAATTTATATTTTTTAAAAATAAAAGTGTAATGACGAAAAAAGTTAAATATTTTGAAAATTATATATAAAACATGTAAAAATAACTGTTATTTTTTTAAAAAATAATAAATAATTTATTCTAAAGAAATAAAATAAAAATACTAATTGCGGATAAAAAAAAATACTTTTATATATAGCTATGAATATATATAATTATAGATAATTCCTTCAAATTTAAAAAAAAAATTACATATATTTCTATTTTGTAATAACAATAAATAAGGTGTCATATTCATATTCATGTATACACGTGGACAAATAACTATATATAATTATTTTTAAAATAAAAATAGAAAAGTACAAATTATTTTATATTATTTTAAGTGATATCAGTAAAATCAAATTAAATCAAATTTATTCAGTAGAGAAGTTTTTAATTATAAATGTTTAATAACTTGAAAAAGGTGTGTATCATATATTCAATGATAATTTATTTTATTTTCGTTTTTGTTGAAAAGAAAATTAAGAAGAAAAAAAAGTCACAGTCTTTCAATTATTCCAATTAATTTGGGTCATACAATTGCAAAAGACAAAAATACTATTTCAAAATAATACTTTCACACACACAAATAAATAATTATATATATGTGAAAGTTTGTTAATTTGTTAATAATTTATTTTAAATTTGTAGAATTTACTTATTTTCATATATAAAAAATAGAATATTAATTATTCTTAGAAACATGTGAAGTTATTTACCCCATTGCTTCATTTAAATTTAGATTTTTTTTTCTTATTAACTCAATTATCATATGCTATTTTTTGAAATAATTATAAGTTAAAGTACACTTTATTCAAAAATATATAAATAATTTTTTAAAATACATAAATTTAATTAAAAATATATAAATAACCCATATACAATAAAATATTTAAAATATTATTATTTAATTTTACAAAATAAAATATTGATAAAAAATCTTAATTATATTTTTATTAATTGTAATTTGCGTAATAAAGATATCTTTACCACATGTTAAATTTAAATAATAAATCGTATATAAGTTTTCCTAAACTCTCCCAAACTCTAATACTCTATAATATTCTCTTATAAGTTTTGAATGTAATTTAAATGTCTGGGTTAAAATAGTAATATGAACAATATATAATTAAAAATACTCATTATCTTCTTGTCTTAAAATATTTTTAATATTTAATCATACGATATATTTTTATTCTTATGTATTTTTCTTAATTAATTATATTTTATTATATTTTAAATATAATTAATTTGGTCTCTTCCTTTAAATAACTATTAAAAATATTTGAAAGTGCTAAAATTATCTTTTGTTCCTAAACTTTAGAGTTGTCAAAACGGGTCACCCGACCCAACCCGGCTTGACTCACGACGGGTTGACTACTTAGTGGATCAACCCAATCCAATTTATTTATTAGCGAGCCAAAAAAATTAGAACCTGACCCGACCCACCACGGGTTGGCGGGTTAAACGGTTTGGCTCACTAGCTCACTTAATTAAAATAAAAAACACATTTTTTTCTTCAATCCCAAGAAAACTAAATTATAATTCCAATTAAAATCTAAATAAACTTTAATACAATCCAAATAAAATTTCAAATTATGTTCAACTCCAAATACAAACCAAAATCACAAAAATATAAATTACTATCTAACATCAAATCATTCTTGTCATTTATCAAACTATAGTATTAGAGTCTTTAATGGATAAATCCATGACATTTTCATCTCTTGAAGCATCTTTTTTATCCCCATCTACAATAAAACAAGAAAAAAAGAATGTTAACTAATAATATTAAAAAATTAAGTATTAAATAATTAAATTAATTTTACAGTACTAACAATAATGTTACCTATTAGTTCAAAACCATGCGACCAATATAAAAGAAAATTCACAAACTGGACCATGTTTATGACAAATATAATACGAAAAAAAATTCTGGAGGATATTAATAAGTTTGGATCTTTTCCATGTAACTTGACAACTTCATCTCATTAAAATATAATCTTTGAGTGTAAGGATTGATTGCAATATTGATAAGCCTGAATTAGTATTTTCGGCCCCAATCACTACATTTTCAATAATATTTTTTTTATCATGAAACAGGGGCTACAGAAATTGAAACGAACACACGGACCGCAAAAATAGAAACCAGTGCGTTAGGAAAATTTGTTTTCAAAGGGGCTTTAGCCAATTAAAAATATTTTTCAGGTTTCAAAATAAATTATGAAATGAAAGTGAGGGAGAAAGATGAGAGATAGAAATTAGAACAGTGAAAATGATGAACAAATAAATAATGTGAAGTCTAGAAACAGCGGTTTCAAGATGATAACAGCAAACAAAAGATGCAATGGTGAATTAAAGAGGATAGTATTTAGGTTTAGAGTTTTATTTTTTTAATATTATATATATATATATATATATATATATATATATTAATTTAATATTTAAAATTTATTGGCGGGTTAGTGAGTCAACCCGGCTCATCACGGGTTCTACCCAAATGAGTCGGGTTCTTAATGGGTTGGGTTCATTTTTAACCCGTACTGAAATTTGTAATTTATTTTCAACCTAACCCGGTCCAAACCCGTAATGAGCCGGGTTGGCTCACGGGTTATAACCCATTTTGACGGCTCAACTCAACTTTATAGTTTGACATATGTACCGATATTTCAACTTGGGTCATGTATCCGTATCCGATACGTTTTGTGTCCGATACTTTAGGAGACTTCAATGATACTTATCAATGAAATATCTAATTTATAAAGTAGTAGTACACTACAATAAAATTTTTGAATAGTAACCAATTTTAGTGACAAAATAATTAGTCACTATATAATGACCAAATTGATAAATAAAGCAGTTCCAAAAAATTATAATCGGTCTCTAAATTGATAATTAAAATAGTTTCAATGATGAATTAATTTTTAAATTGGTCACTAACATTAGTTACAAAGTTTTGACTACCAAAATAATTGGTTTCTAATTAGAAAATTTGGATTTACACATTGACAATCATATATTTATTATGTTTGTAAAAATTATTGTATACTTTTAATTTTTCATATATCACGTATCTTTCACGTACCATATCCTATTATTTTAAAAATAAATATATCGACATATCAGATACTTGTCGTATCCGATATAGTATCTTTACATCTTATGATATATCATAAATTTTGACACGTCTTTAAAATTTTAACATATAATTTTAAATATTGTTAACAATAATTTAATACAAATGATCAAATTAACTTTTGACTTTTGTGAATAAATGTTGAGACTCAATTTAAAAAATATTAGAGCAAAGTCTTGAACCTGAATATAATATAAGATAAATAACTAATTAAGTATATTTAAATTTAGAACCTCGTTTTAGTCTTATAAATATAAATTCATTCATTAATAATCTAAATAAAAAATATGCTATTCATAATACTTTTATTATATTCAATTTTGTTTTCTAAAAAGGTTATATGTAAAAAAATTATTGATCTTAGATTTCAAGCTGAAAATATAAAATATTTTAAAACTTAAAGTGATGAATTGTTTATTTTGTAAGTACTATTATTCAAATGACAGATGTACTCTTTTTTTTTCTTTATAAATCCAAGTCCTTCGTAAATAGGAGAAAGTTATAACTAATAAGTTAATTTAAGTAAAAGTAGACGCTTGTTTGTAATTTTATTTTTAAAAATTTCTATTATTCGATACTCATGAGAGGAAAAAATGATTTAAAGTTGTCGTTGTTCATGTACTAAGATTATTAATGAATGATATTTTAGTCAACAAATAATAAATTAACAGAATAATTAAAGTGTAATTGTAAAAATTGAAGACCTCTTTATTACGAGAAGAAATATTGTCACTGATTGATTGATAAAGAATTTGTAATAGGAATTTTTTTCTTCTTAAGTTGTTTTGATCCCTTGTTTAAGATTGACAATTAATGAAATGAGCCAATTCATTATTGATGGAATTAAATTTTCCGGCGACATGTCAGTTCACATTAAAATGAATGGTGTAAGATTAATAATACTGTCATACAATATTAAAAATGTAATAAATATACTATATAATATAAGCAAAATATTACTTTTTTAATAAAATTATTACAAAATAAAAAATAATAAAGTGGATCAATATTATAACCCTCCTATCAATCGCAGACCAGCCTCTCGTTGGACCATAAAGTATACGAGACATGCTCAGCTTTCTTTAAAAAATTGTATATTATATATATGTAGAGTATAAAACAATGAAAATACTATAATTCAAAGATTATAATTTTTGTTGTGTAAAATAAGTTAATTGATTTTTTTTATATTATAAATTTGTTTATAAATTTATGACAGGTAACACAGTGAACATTGACATCCTTTTTAGGCTGATATTTCAAAATTTAACAATCATATATTATAACATAATATTTGCTTTTATAAAAATTGAATTGAACCAATAATCATGGTAATGCATTGTTACAGATTAAGAGTTGGACTAATAAAAATTATGCGATATATAGACAATTTTTTATCCGGCATTCATTGCTATAATACGATATATATTATTTTGTGTAATTGTATAGGGAATTTCTTTCTGCGCCCTTTATTTCTTCCTGAATTCTCATATTTTATAAAGTTTTGATCATGTTCCTACAAAAATTAATAGAAAAGGTTAATGTATGTTTTTTTTGTTTTTTAATTATAATTTCTGATTGTAAAATTTGTAGATATTTCAAACTGTACAATCAGTTATACAAATTTACATTTCAAATTAATAATTTGGAATTTAAATAATTTGAAATGTAAATTGCATCTAGATTGTATAATATTTAATGCAAATTATCATTTCAAATAGTATAATTTATAATGTAAATTTGGAAGACAATCTGAAATGTGAATAATATTTTGAATTTTACGATAAATAATCAAATTTACATTTTGGATTGTACAATTTGTAATATAAGTTTGAAAGATAGTTTAAAGTGTAAATTAAATTTGAATTGTATAATTCATAATGTAGATTTGAAAAATAATAAAAAATCCAAAATACATTTTGTATTGTATAATCCATAATACAAATTTACATTATGAATTATACAATTCATAATGAAACTTACAAGAAAATTCATAATGCAAAATAGATTTGGAACTATAGAATGTGTGATGCAAATTTGGAAGACAATGTATGGCTGAATATTTTTTAATTAAGGTAGTTAAGTCAATTTACTAAGAACATGGCGGTGCAGGAAAAAATCATGGGCTGCAGAAAGAAATTTACCTTAAAAATAATAAATTTACTGTATTTGGGCCCATATTTGCACTATAGGCCTACAAGCTGGATACAGACAAACCTGAAATGGACCAAATATATCAATATCTGTGGGGTAACAAAACAAGGTATTAGATATTGATATCTGTTGAAAAAAAAAACTTGAAATTAATTGAAGAGAAAAAAAAAAGTAATAATTTTTAATTGAACGGCAAAGTGAGAATTTAAAAAAATTTTGAAGGTGAAAAAAAAAAAGTATTTTGGGATGCAAGGAGAAGCCTTATTTAAATCATATATGACAATTTCTTTCTGCACCTCCCTGATTTTCATAGTCCCTCTCTTACCGTTACCGCTAATTGGTGTTTGTCTCTCCCTTTATTCTCCCACCGCATGCACCCATCTTCTTACAAATATGTCATCACTAATTACATTATTATAAACAAATAAAAAATATATATTTTTACCATCTTTATACATCTTGCACAAACTCGTCAGTTAAAACTCTATTATTTTTTAACAATAATAAAATCTTAAAAAAACTATGCAGTAAAAAAATTAAATTTAATTCTTCTATGAATTTATTTTAAAGAACAAATTAGTAGTCTAACTTTCCAAAATCAAGTGGATTGACAAGTTACACAAAAAATACAAAAACAAGTTAAATTAAATTATTTAATTTGACTTATTATTCACTGATGCATCTTCAAAAAAATTATTCGAAGTGTAAAAAAAAATGTATAAGTCCCCCCTTAATTAATTTTGTTGTTGCTACATTCATTAATATTTGCTTAAAATTATAAGGATATTTTAATTACCGTTAAAATGGTAATTAAGATAAGAAAATTATGTATTTTTTATCTTAAACGTGAGAAGATGTTACGTAATACAAACAGTGCGTTTGGTGGTGACAGGAGAAGGGTGGACTGAGAACACGTGTGGTGTAATTGAGGTATTACTTTTCCCTATTCGACCAAATCGCTGTTGTGTCCGTTTCTTTTTCTTTCTTCATTATTAGTCCGAAATTTGCCTTCGATTTTTGCTTACGCAGATTCCCCTTTTCGTCAGACATTTCGATACTTTGATCAGATCCACCACAATTGCTCATCCATGACGCTTGGCTCTGCGGGATCCAGTGTCGTGGGTTAGTTTCTCAGATATCATATTTCTCATCTATTTCTTTTTCATCGAAATTTATTTTCAGGAATACTCGTGCTTTTTCTGTTAGTTTCTTGTTGCCTTGACTTGTCGCCCGTCATGAACTTGAAAATTGCTTGTTTGTTTCATTTTTATTGTGGTTAAAGTTTTGTTGATGGAAACAAGGTGAGGTTTTTAATCCATAACGATGTTTGGAATGGGGAATTTTATTGGTTTTCTTTTTTGTTTGTTTTGGATACCCTAATTATAATTTGAATCAATTTACCTTGTTATCACTCGTGTTTTTCATTCTACGCTTCTTTTGAAATTCATATCTCATTTCTACTGCTTTCTCTTGTTAAAAAGCCCAGGTGAGTGAGTTGGCTTAATAGTCACTGTTTGGCATATTTTTTCCCTTTTCCGTTTATCCAGTCCTCTGTTGTTTCTCAATGAATTGAAGCATGTTCACGATAACTACATGACACACATTTGTATATGTTACCATGAAAGAAGAAAGACTCTTTTTATAATTTTAGGTTTAATATTCTACTAAATTTCTAACATTCAAAGACTTGATTTTAGCTTTGGAAATGTAGGCTAGGACCTTTTATATCACTTTTCTTAGGAAAATTGAGTAATAATTACCAGATTCCTAAGCATAATTTCCTAGAGTGCAACTTACTTGAATCCATTCTCAAAATGCATTTTTTGATACTTACTCCCAACCCAATTCCATTAGTAATCTTAGGGACTTACAAAATTCAACCCTTTAAGTAGTATCATAAATCAGATATAACAAACTCCTTGCAAATACAAACCACAAAATTAGATAAATTATCTTACATTTGTGAAGTTATAAACCAATTATTTGTTATATTTTTTTTCCTGCTCCTGCATGAACATGCCATGTGAACAAAGAAATGTGTCAAGCCATCAGCTGGATGAAGAAATATGGAACATTTTCTCTGGCTCTGATCCTTGTGTTCATGACTATAAAGTAGTGCGTTATGAGCCTAGAATTGATATGGGGAAAAAGAAAATAAATATTTTATTAATTGAATAAATTAGGCAGAACTATAGAGAGAAATCTCTCCTTTAAGGATTTCCCGTTCCACACAAAGTTAATGTTAATGTTTACATTTGATACCTAACAAAATGAACCTCGTCCCTCACATTCTCATATTTATATATAATTAACCCCTTTAACTAATTAACCACTCTAACTATTGCTAAATGTTTTTCCATTCTCTCCTAACTCCAAACATCGTGACTAGTATTTGGTGAAAGGATAACATATATAACTATATTTTACATTTATTGAATATACAATACAATATGAGTGTGTAGTTAAAGGGGTTTGCACCTTAATGTAGTTCCGAGGAACTTCAGATTGCTGGAGGAACTTGAAAAGGGAGAAAAAGGAATTGGAGATGGCACAGTTAGCTACGGAATGGATGATGGTGATGATATTTACATGCGCTCTTGGACTGGCACCATTATTGGCCCCTATAATGTAAATATTTATCCATCGGCACCTTGATTTTCTTTTTACAAATATGTGTTTGTGCAATGAGCTAAATTATATTTGGAGTAGTGAATTTTCATGTAGCAATTGATTTAACTTTATAAGAACCATTTCAATAGTGGAAGTAATGCATTCTAAAATGGACTTTTTACTTTTCGGGTAATAAAAATTGACCATGTTAGTAGTCCTTAAATACATTTTTGTGTCTCAATATGTGTATACTGGTATAGTGTTCACGTTCATATTCAAACAGTCCAATTTTAAGAATTAAGTTATATAACAGTACGAAGTTCCATATATTTTTACGTATGTACTTTATCATTATACTACTTTACTGGGAATAATATCAACAACTTTTAAAATTAATTTTGAAAATGTTATGCTTCTGAAATTTATCTGATGATTTTAATGAGAACGTTTTTGGCTTTCTATTATGATCTTCTAGTAGTCTTCTGAATCTTTATTTGACTTGATTAATGTAGCTTCCTAGCTTAATTTTCAAAAAATCTGAAGTATGAATCGCTGTACCCTTAAACCAGAGAATTGAGTCATATTATCGTTTTCCCAAATAATGTATTTTTTTTATTTACTGTCTAATATAATGGACTATTTTTTGGTTCAGTAATTGTGTTTTTTCTGTTTTTCTGCCAGACTGTACACGAAGGAAGAATTTATCAATTGAAGTTGTTTTGTGATAAAGATTACCCAGAAAAGCCTCCAACTGTTCGGTTTCATTCCCGGATCAATATGACTTGTGTTAATCATGAAACTGGAGTGGTACAATTCATAGTTTTTCTCATGCTGTTTTTTACATGTTTTAATGCAATAGGTGATAGTGTCGGAGAGAGGTAGTATACAAAATGCGAACAAAGTATTTTTTTATTCGATTTGTTAATTGGTGTTGGGAATATATATGAGATGTACGTTAGAGAAATGTATTCAAGAGTGTTGCCAAAATAATGAAAATAAGTGGTGGTAACCCTTACTCCATGAGCTAGCTTTGAAGACTAGTTAGGTTGAAACTCAAATTCTTAGTATTAGAATTTAACGTAATGGTTGTTGTTGGATCTAATGATCTATGGGGTCATTTGTTATCGTGATATTATTGAACCATCTATAATGTCTTGTAAACTCTAATTGTCTAGTTACTGATGTGAAAAGTGTGGGTTGGAGATACGGACTCAAATGGTATATAATATGACCCTATTAGCTAGATTTTGGTGTTGAGTCAAGTTCGAACTGAAATTCTAGGAGAGTGATCTGGGTTCTAAGAAGGGGATATACGTAGAAGAGTGCTAGGAAAACAATTTCTAACACATTCTTTCTAATGCTCTCTGACCATGCCCTGATGAAAAAAATACAGGGTTGTTTCAACTACATATCATTACCATCTCATTTTTCTTATAACAGCATAAAACTTGGTCGATACATCCTTATTCCAAATGTACTGGAAAATTGGAACTTTGAAAGAGTAAGCACGTGTTGAACTTGGATGGGAAGTGGAATGCGGTTGGATCATATACCCAAAAATAAATAAGGTTAGGTGAGAAAGGAGCATAGGGTGAAGAGGTTAGGCAAAACTGCAAGATTCGAGTACTTTGGCATTTGGAACCCTTTCTTTATTTTCTCTTGTTCATTTACTTTGTAGCTATGCATTTTAACAGACCTCCTTTTGTACCCAGGAACTAGTTTTCCAATAGACATCTATGTTTTTACCCTTCATCCTATCATTGGTCCATTTTGCAAACTTGATAAATTACCTAACTAAATTTATGGATTTGCTATTGAAACAGGTTGAATCAAAGAAATTTGGTCTTCTTGCAAACTGGCAACGAAGGTTTACCATGGAAGATATATTGACCCAACTGAAGAAGGAAATGGCAGCTTCACATAACCGCAAGCTTATCCAGCCTCCCGAAGGTACTTGCTATTAGTGTCCAATCCAAGATCATACCAGTATTAGGTCATATTGCACTTGCAGTGTGCAATATACAGTATGTAATACTCTGGATCCTTCTATGTTCAACAACATACAGGGAATGTCCAAATGAGCTTAATCTTTACCTCCGTAGCTTGAGTTGTTTCGTTGCCTTACATTCATACATTATCGACTATGTTGAACTCTTCTATTGATGCTAAATATTGAAAGCAACTCTTTAAGTAGTATTTTCTAATTAGTGCTTCCCATTTTGATCTTTTTTTTCTTCTTTAATTCACTTGCTTTTTAAATTTAGCGGGAAGCTATATTAAAAATGTGACAAATGTTATTTATTTGGGTGTGTGCATTGACTTCAGTTGGTGTTTGATGTGTTCCATATTAGAGTTTGAATTAAATATTGCTGCTAACAGAAGTGTCAAATATGTCGGCGCACTATTTAATAGAGATCGAAGTTGTAAATCGGTCAATCAAGTTAAAATAGATTGAGGGTCTTCTTCATCTCTCTTATTATAAAGAGTAGACTATCCAGTCAGTCTGCTAATTTTTCTAACTTTTAAATATATATATATATATATATATATTAAAAGTATTCTTAATTGATTCAAATGTTTTTTAAAGTGTTAAGTAGTTAATTCATACAGATAGACATGAAAAAATTCTTACTTTTATATATTAAATTATTTCATTATAGCTAATATAATTTTAAAAGAATATTTGTTTGATATAAGACCGGATTACAAATCTCTATTATCAGTAAGTTGAAAAAAGATTCATTTTACCATGAATGATTTACAGTGCCTACAAAAATTATGTATGATAATTATTATTAAATTTATCGGGTAAACTCTTTAATCAGTTTAGTTTTGTACTATGTTGTAGACAACATCTGTATGATTTGTTCTCAGACATTTTGTTTAATGGTCTGTTCATGACTACAATGACCAAACTTTTCATGATTAGATATCAAGTCCCATATTACTTACTTTTTATGGGTTCCATATTCAGAGACAATGTGCATCAACTTGAATGAAATAGACTTATTTCTTATGCAAAAATTTGGATATAATTGGGACCTCTATTTGAGCTTCTTAATGGGTGAACATTTGAATGATTGTTTGAACCTTTAGGATTCTATCAATAGTGTTTTTTTTTCTCTATCTTTAAACCACAATGTGCTTGGTAAAATAGAACTATAATGAATTATAGTAAACTTTTAAACACTTTAAACTAAATTTAATGAGTTTACATTTACAAATATGTTTAATGTGTAACGTGGACATATTTGTAATTTTCACAATAGGAATAACTTCTATAACTTTTCTGATTAGATTAACGTGAAATCTCTCTTTTTATATTATTAGTGCGCAGACTACTTCTTTCTATACATTGAGTTTTTCGATTTGATTTAGTATCTTATATTAATTTATGAATATTTTTATGCAAAGAAAATATTATATTAATTTAGGAATATTTTTATACAAAGATGAAAGAAACTGTATCGGCTTAATCAACAACATATTACATAATGTATATCACGATTAAAACATAGATATATTGTCATATAGATATTTATCATGATTGCTTGATGATTTTGATAACAATGATTTATTTATCCTCTTATATATAAAGATGTTATGTGGTTCAACAGTTATAAAAATATTTAAATCATTAATATCTATAATTTATTTATCCCATCTTACACAAATACTCAAAACTATTTTTTGATGAATCTAAATTTTGAAAGTGTTTATTACATTGAAGATAGAAACACTTCTTGATGGACATTGAATTTAGTCTTTTTAAAGTAGAATTTTAAGTTCAGCATTATGAATGGTGAAAAGAAAAAATATGATTAGGAAGAGAAATTGGTAGTTTTTTGAAATGATGAAAAGTTAAAGAATGTAAAAGAAAAAATGAAGTTATTTAAATTAGTAAAAAAAATATAAAGTTGTGAATATTTTTTAGGATTGGTTTAATATGAATGAAAAAAAGAATTTAAATGTTTTATTTTTGTAAACTCCAAATTTTTCTCATAGAGGTTTCTTAAAATTGTGAACATGTTTGGAAGAAAATGGTAATGAATAAAATCTGATTTTATACAATGGAAATATTGAACTTTAAATTAATGTTATAATTGTTGATGTATCAGTACACCCACTACCCAATGTTGCTGTCCTAACTATTTCAAACTCATGAGATATGATTATATTTTGCTTATTAAATCTATATAAGAGTCTTCAACGTCTTAATAGAAATTTTGTTCTTGAAAAATAAACCGAAAATTAAATAATAAATGTGTTATATTGACACCATAATATTTCAAAATCCTAAAATGAAATCATTCATAAAATTCTATATCAATTTAAAAAAGTCATCGCACATTCAATTTCATAACCAAAGGCCTTAGTTCAATAAACAAATTGACTACTTAATTCAAATATTCAATATAATAATAAAACCAACTGCAAGTCTAAAAATTATATAAATCCTATATGTATCTTCCAATATGCTTCCACTATATAAACTTAATGTCATTATAATATATCCACTTGAATTTATCTAAATCCACCATCATTATACTCATTTATCAATAAAATAAATCAATACAACACTAGTATCAATTATCTAATGCCATCACTATTATACTCATTTATCAATTAAAAATAATCAATACAACACCAACAATAATCAATCAGTGCAATTTATTTGTCCCCAAATACAACCGAGTACTATGATGCAAATCCGCACTTTCCTTTTTTACCCCCTTATTTGTCCTCGCAACTTGAACAAACATATAAAATAATGCAATTCAGAGACTCAAGTCTATAAAAAAAAAAGAAAAAAATTGTAGAGGTTTGTTTCAAGGTTCGCATTATTCTTTGATTTCCATGGGCCTAAAAAGTTGAAAAAGTTGAAGAGGAGATAAATGGTTAAAAAATATAGGGTTAAATATGTTTTTATCCCTCAAGTTTCAGTGAAAATTGGAATTATTGTTAAGTTTTTTTGACGTTTCAAGCGCATTTCATGATAGTATTTAAATTATTTACACTGTTTGACACATTTTTGTTTCAATGTTAACTTAAATACTATCATGAAATGCGCTTGAAACGTCAAATAAACTTAACAAAATTTGGTTAAAAAGACTAAATTCACGCATTTTGAAATATGAAGGACTAAATTGGTATAAAGTTTTAATGAGGGACTAATTCCAAAATTCACTAAAACTTGAGGGACCAAAAACATATTTAACCCAAAAATATATTTTAAATCTAATTCAATCTTACATAACAAACTTGTAAAATGAGATTTGCACTCACATATATAAATTAACCTTAGATATAGTTTAAATATAATCGATGTGAGACTTCCAATATCTTCTTCATGCTAAACTATATATACCTCAAGTGTGAGACTAAACATGAATAGATGATTCGATAACGAGTAAAACAATATACCCAATAAATATCAAATTTTGTTAGGATAGACTCTAAATAACTTTAATATCATGTTAAAAAGTGAATTTTAAGTCTAACTTAACCCTACAAAACTGATAATATGAAACTTAATCTTATCTCTAGTTAATGTGAGACTCCCAACACAAATTTTTATAGTATATTTATAGTATATGCTCGTTTATAGCATGATTTCCGTATTATCTTCAATTTTAACTTTTACCGAACATATAATATATATATATATATATATATATATATATATATATATATTATAATTTCATAAACAAAAATGTTACTGCTTTCATAAGAAAAAAAATAGAGTGCACATATTACCCTTTTATTAATTTAGGCTGTTAATTTAAAATGAAATAGAAGGTTCAAATTAAAAATAACGCATTCAATGCTTTTTAATAAATTATATTAAAAACAATTCAATTTTTTTTTCATAAAGTTTAATAGGGTGATATTAAGAAATTAATTTGATACTGCTAAAATTATGAAAGATTATTCAATATTTGAAAAAGCATTGAACTTGACTTAGATTTTTTAGAATATATTTTGATAATAGAAAATTTAAAAACATAAATATCTTAAATATTATTATTGTAACATTTAGAAAACGTTTTAAGTCTTCTATTGTGAAGAAGTTGTTCAACTAATAATTGTTTTATTAACTAACTTTGTCTTGATTATGTGAATTAGTTGTACACACAGATATTTACTTTTCAAATCAAATATATTTGATGAGAATCTATTATATAATAATAAAGGGATTCCTCTTTTTCATCTATATTTCATAATATCCGTTTTACTTTTAGTTATTTTAAAAATTTATTATCTATATTTATTTTATTATAATAATAAAGGGGATTTCTCTTTTTGTATCCACATTTTATAATATCCGTTTTACTCTTAGTTATTTTAAAAATTAATTATTTTATAAATAATTTATTTTTAATCATTTTTCTAGCAATAAAGGAGATTCCTCTTTTTGTGTCCACATCTCATAATACCCGTTTTACCCTTAGTTATTTTAAAAATTAATTATTTTATAAATAATTTACTTTTAATCATTTTTCTACAAATCTCTTTTGTCTTAAATCATCATTAAATTTTTCTTTTACATATCTTATTTTTTTATAATTTTATATTTAACAACTATTTTAAAAATTATATATTTGTTATTGATTTTAACTTTCTTGAAAATTAAAAAATACGAATACACAGACACGACTTATCGCGCCTGTGTGTTCGTTAGTGATTTGAACGATTTGAAGCCAACGATGTTTAGCATTATCTTAATAATCAATTTAACTAAACAAAATAAATCTTCAATAATTCTTGAAACGAAAACTTTAGTTTTTTTTTTTTTACCAAATTCATCTATCGAAATATGATTCTTATTAGTGAATTATGCACAAAGGTCTATACCTATAGTTTTATGCATAATTTTGTCTTCATGTATTGAATATATTACATAGGTATATATTTACTTTTTCTGTGAAATTAATTTAAGGAAAATGTTTTCATTTAGTGATTTTAGCTAAGAAAAAAATAAATATGTACTCGTTAGACAAATTTCACTCAACAAAATAGTCCTTACTTTCTATGAATTGAGAAATAGTTTCTATAAGATTAAAGATTTTAGAAATTACTATAAATATTGTAAATGAGAATAATTCATATCATTGTAAATTATTAAAGAAAGGAAATTATAAAACATATTTTTTAAAATTTATAGAACTTAAAGAATAGTAAGGTTACCTTAACTAAATAATCTTGTCAGGATGTGAAATTTCTAAAGGTTAAATCCTTTAGAAATTGTAAATATTAAGAGACACATATCAAACTAATATTAAACCATAATGAGAATATAGGAAAAATTAAAAAGGATTCATATTATTTATAACCTAAATTTATTAAATTTAATAAATAATAATACAGTACAGTTCAATTTACTTTATTTTTTCTGCTTACTAAGCATGTCTAAAGTACACCTACAATTATGGCTTTTTAGGAAAGCATGTTATAGTTAACACAATAAAAAAGCAAAAGTAAACTTTTTATGCTTTACATATAGCTCTTCAAATGGTTTAATTTTTTATTGCTTCATATAACTTTTGTATGTATATAACTCACTGGTATTAAGTAATTTTTTCATGTAACAAATAATTTACCATTTTCTTTTACTCGTTTATCCTATAAGCATTAAAGTATAAAAAATGGTTAAATATGTTTTTTCTCCTTAAATTTTAATGAATTTTAGAATTAGTCCTTCTTCGAAATTTCATACCAATTTAGTTATTCATCTTGATGCGTGAGTTTAATCCTCTTTATCAAAATTTGTTAAGTGTCAAGTTTATTTGACATTTTAAACGCATTGTATGATAATATTTGAGTTAACATTGACACGAAAATGTGTAAAACGGTATAAACAATTCAAATACTATCATGAAATGTGCTTGAAACGTCAGATAAACTTAACAAAATTTGGTTAAATGAACTAAATTCAAACATTTGTAAAGATGAATGACTAAATTAGTCAAAAGTTAGAAGATAGACTAATTTCAAATTTTACTGAAACTTGAGGGATAAAAACATATCTAACCTATAAAAATTACCTACATTATTTTAAATATTTATGTCTTAATTAATTTTATTGTTTATATATTTAATTATATATGTTACAACTAAGTTCTTTCATACGTTCTGTTCATCAAATGAAGTCATTTATTTCTAAAATAAAATGACGAATCAATAATATTTTAAATTTTTATTATAAGTAATTTTTATTTATTTTATAAATAATTGAGTTAAAAAAATTATCAAATTAAAACATGGTAAAGTTAATAAAATAGTTATTTTTATTTAAATAATAAATTTGGAAAATAAATATAAAAAAGAATATTTTTTATATATAAGTCTGTCTAAATATTTATTTCATCATTAATTTTATTATTTATATATTTAATTATATTTGTTACAACTATATTCTTTGAGCACATTCGATTCTGGCCATCAAATGAAGTCATTTATTTCTAAAATAAAATGGCGAATAAATTAAATTAAAACCTAAAACAGTTATATTATAGATCTACAAGGAGTGAAAAATTACACCAGGAGATAGTAATCTTTTTAATTTAGAATCTGCAGGAATCTCATTCCTTAATATCAAATATTTCTGAATATGTAAAAATACTGTATTAAAAAAACTAATTTAGTAAAATAAATAAATATAGTATTGATTAGCAGCATTGAGATAATGAATTTGTGAAATTCAAAAGCAATCTCACTCCCTCTTCTCTCTCTGTAAAGAGCCAAAATTTAACCTAACTTGCTTTCCAAGTCCAAATCAAATGGCAATTATTCCTGTATTTATGTTATTCTTTTTCATCGTTATCGCCAAAAAAATAAATAAAAAGACGAACGAGAAAACGAAACCTTTCATCACTGTGTTGTATAAAAAGTAGTTGTTAGCAGTGGCTTTTTCTCTCATGCGAATCTTTCTTCTTCTTCTTCTTTTCTTTTCATTCACCCAAACCCTAAATAAGATTCGTAACTGCAAAACCAAAACAAAAACCCTAAAGGAATGGCCCTATCCCGTGGATCCATCGTCACTCGATCAGTGTGGTCCTCTAATTTGGAATCGGAGTTCGAGTTAATCCGATCCGTCATAGACTCTTTCCCTCTTATATCGATGGACACCGAGTTCCCCGGTGTGGTTGTGCGCCCCGACACCGGTGACCCCTCTTTTCGCCACCGAGAACCAGCCGCGCACTACGCTGTGCTTAAAGCCAACGTCGACCGCCTCCACCTGATCCAGATCGGTCTTACTCTCTCCGATCAAGTGGGAAACCTTCCCACACTCGGCACCTCCAACGGCTTCGTCTGGGAGTTCAACTTCCGAGACTTCGACGTCTCGCGTGACGCCCATGCTCACGACTCCGTCGAGTTGCTACGGCGTCAGGGCATCGATTTTGAGAAGAATCGGGAGTTTGGGATCGACTCGGTCCGGTTCGCCGAGCTTATGATGTCCTCTGGTCTGGTCTGTGATGACCCAGTTAGTTGGGTGACGTTTCACAGTGCATATGATTTCGGGTACCTGGTGAAATTGTTGACCCAGCGCGCTCTGCCGGAGGAATTGGCAGAATTTCTCCGCCTGGTGAGGGTTTTTTTCGGTGACAGAGTTTTTGATGTGAAACACTTGATGAAGTTCTGCTCAAATCTTCATGGAGGTTTGGACCGAGTATGCCAATCGCTGAATGTGGAAAGAGTTGTGGGGAAAAGCCACCAGGCTGGTTCCGATAGCTTGCTCACTCTGCACGCTTTTCAGAATATAAGGGAGGTTTATTTTGGCAAGGCTGATGGACTTGTTCAGTATGCTGGTGTCTTGTATGGTTTGGAGGTTTTCTAATTTTCTCGTATGAAATAATATATCAGCTTGGTGTAGGTTGCTTTTTCATCGTTAGTTGTAAAGCTTACATATTATGGTTTATCAATGTCATTAGGAGTTATTAATTTTTTTTTTGGGTTCTGTTTTACCTGCATGTATTAGTAGGAGGCAACGCATTGTTGACGGAGTGTGTTAACATATAGAGTTAGAGTATGGTCTTTGATTAGATAATATATACAAGTCTTAATTTCTGAACGGAGTGATAATTTTGCATCTCCCTCCTTATCTATTTTCTGTTGATAGTAAGTGGTTCTAATATTTACTCGGAATGTTTGTGTTCAAAGTGTGCTTGGTTAATGTTCATTGATTCAGTTGCAAATTGTCAATCATGTGGCTGTCATTCCTATCAAAAGGTATGGATAAGGGATACACCTCTCATGTTTCCTCCATTTGCTTAGACCCTTTTATCATTCCAATGATTTATTTCATTGGGTTGCAAAAAAGTATAGAATGAATGGTAGATCTTAAATGAATCTGTACTGTTTCTACAATTTTTTGTTGTTGTTTCCTGTGTTATATATTTCATTTTAACGGCAGGAAAGCCTTTTCTCTCTCACATACTCACTGGCATTTACTTGGTTGAAATGGATTTGGAATTGTTTTTTAAAAGAATGCCGGAAGTGGTAGGATATTGCCTAAAGCTGTTTGAGTTCGTGTGGAGAAGACTTGTAGTAATCTCAACAAAGATTAGATCAAATAGAGGGTAATTCAATCCTTAACGTAGATTTTGGTTTGAGGGAAGTGAAGGGGAGGAAGAGGGAGGGATCTTTATGAATTTTTGTTGTTTGATTCATTTTTTCAAAGGGATGGAGGCTTAGCAAAACCCCTCATATAATTTGTAGAAATGATTAAAACATTTCTACATATGTTTTGAAATTTAAAATTACAAGATAGCTAAGTAGATTAATTTTAAAGTCCCTCTGCATCCCTGTTACAAAAAAAAATGTTTACTTCCCCTCCATTAAAATACTTCCTCTTCCTTGTCTCAACCAAACATAATGTCTAATCAAAATCACTCTCCTACCTTTCCCCCTCCATTAAAATCCCTCCCTTCTCCATTCTTCCCGTGCATCAAACTGTCACGAGAGGCAAAGGAGGCCGTAGAAAACTAAGGTGAAACAATCAAGGCTTCAAGACCAGTATTTTATCTGTAAACATGATTTACTACAACATACTATTGAATTGCTTGAACCATGTAGTCCACTCCATTTACTGAAAAAGGCTTTGAGGTGGTTGTTGTTCGTATTGCATGCATTTATATTAAGTATTGAAAGGTTGGGGTCAATTTGAGACTTAAACTAAGATGACTATTGCCCTTGATATTACTGGGAGTTGGGTTGTTGAAAATTAATGTTCTGGATAACATTTACTCGTTCTTGTAGGTCATTAGGAATTGGAGTTTATGATATTTGTTAGTTTGCTAGAGGTTTGTGAGTTGGGTAACTTAGAGAATGTAAGGGGGAAGGAGGCATTTTATTTTTTCTATCAGTATAGAGTGAGATTTTGTGATTTGGGAATGAGGAAATCCATTTTGAAGGGGAAATAATATCCCTAGGAGAGGAGTCCTTTTTTGAATTGTGTTCAATTTTACTCAATAAAACAGTATTTTGACTCTTTAACAATTGTCCAACCTGCTGGTTCCAAATTCGGAGTAGAAGGAAAGTAATCCCGAGGATGGAGGATTTGGAGTTGGGAATCAACAGCCCTTGTATATATGGTGGAATTTCTCAACAAGATGATTGATGAAATTCAAGAGATCAAACAAATGCTAGAACAGTTGAAGAAACAAAGCATTATTGTTGGGTCAGGAATGGAGGATAGATGCCTAGCTAATTGGAATAGACTTTGCAGCTAATGAAAGGAATTCAAAGACAGGATTTGGGGGCTGATACATAAACCTGAGAACATAAAAAGGGATTTTGAGAAAATGTGGTCACAAAGGGTTTAGGGATGAATGTAGCAGAACACCGAGTCAGGAGAAGAAGACAAATACCCTGCTGATTAGACTTGACTTTGCCACTAATGGAAAGGATTCAAAGAAACGCTTATGAAACTAAGAACATAAAGAAGAATCTTGAGAAAAGGTGATCACAAAGGGTTTAGGGATGAATGTAATAGAACAACAAGATTGTTACTTTTTGTCAAAAGAAGATTCTGTTACCCAATTCCAATAGCGGTTCAGGTAAAATGAAGGGAAGTTCTTGTACCAAGGTTCCTGTTTTTACGCATGGATGGTTGAATTGCTCAATTTCAATGTTAATGATGATTTGGAATATGAGCTGCTGGATTCTTCGTGGTGAAGCTGCCAGAGGAGGTATTAAAACAATCCAATAGATCGTCAAGGCTGAGAACGGGTATCGAATAGAAAAGGTGGAAAGCTAGGTTGAAGTGTTGATGTTTCCACAGCTTTTGAAGGTTATTTGTCTGTAAATTGAGAAAGCAAAAACTGTGGGGAACATATTTGTGGATAAAGGTGGGTGAAGCATGAATGACCTCCCAAATTTTGGAGGTTTAAATGGTTGGCCAAGTCTTTTTATCTGGGATGCATGCAAGATTATGAAGCATAATCAGGACTTTGCTACGGGACCTTGGACATCAGGATTATATGAAGTTTGACTGTGCCACAACCACAAGCAGAGTCAGGACTTTGCTGCGGTGACCTTGGACATCAGGATTATATAAAGTATGACCGTGCCACGATCACTAGCAGAATCAGGACTTCGCTGTGGTGGTGACCTTGGACATCAGGATTATATGAAGTTTGACTGTACCACGACCACAGTAGCTGCTGGATGCAAGCCCACCACAGTAGTGAAAACATTGCTTTGCCCAGAAATACTTTTGCAGAGAATAAATAATAGGATAAGGGTTGCCTTTGCAATCTTCAGAGTAGGTCAGATTCATGACATGCAGAACGCAACCCAATTGGTCAATTGGATTCATTGAGCAAGGCAGGAATGAAAAGTAGATCCTAGAATGTGAACGGGGTAACCGAACTTTTTTTGGGACTTAATGAATCACATAATAATGCAGAGAATGGAGGACTCATAATCATTCCCTTTGGGTTCTAACAATAAGAAGCATAATATCATATTATTATTGAGTTGCTAGTATTAAAATTGGCCTGTGTTATCAGGATGGGTTTCTGTATGGGGTTTAGTGTTGTCTTTACTGGGGTCGAGCTATAACCCCATTCAGTATTAGGAGCTTTTATGGGAAGGAAGAAAATTGAATACAATTGCTTGTCCTCTTTAAACCAGAAGTATTTGCTATATTTTCTACTTTTCAGATCCCAAACTTGGGAGAATAAGGTTGAAATTTTGAAGGGGATGTTATTGTTAGTATAGAGGAAGGTTGGTTCAGGATATAAGTTAGTTATGGGCTAGTAAGATAAATAGAGTGTGTTAGGGGAAGGAGGTCGTTTATCCTGTTATTTTGCAGTTTCTTTAAAAAGATAAATCCTTCGAGAAAGATAATCAAATCCTTTTAAGAGAAGGAATAAGATAAAATTAGTGTTTTGGTTAGTAACAATTGGAATCCTTGTGCTGTTTTTTCCACTTTTCCCTTATTTGTATTCATGCCCTGAGTAAACAGTATAGCTCCCCTTCCCAAATATCCAAACAAAGTTCATAATACCTTGTGCTTTTTTATTATCTCTATAGTTTTTTCAATAAATCGACGACATTATATTTAAAATTAAATTTCTCGTGTAAGTTCTAACTACTGAAATTGAGCTGTCTGATGCTATCCTCAGACTTCATTTCAATTGGTGATTGATTGATGAATATGGATAGACAACCAACACCTGATCTAAATCTAGATGAAATATGACTAATAAGGAAGGGTTTTTACGTTTAAAATCTGATTGTAATGTTTGAGGATCTAGCAGGTCTATTCTTATGCATATGCTCCGGTTATTGCATGCATATTGATTGGTAAGCTGAGAACAGCAAAGAGGTCATTGTTTGAGAAGGTGTACTTATATGTTGAATTTGACTAACCATGTCTCTATTTGAGTAAAGTTATTGCGATTATAAATCTGACTACAACTTTGATTCAGACAATGTTGTTTTGCATGCTTGAGTGAATGTTAAGATGTATTAGAAATGGATTATGAATTCATACATTCATGTGGTACAATAAAGGAAACTTGAAAATGATATTAGTATGTCACATTCAGAGTGGGTCAGTGTGTCATAATCCTGCATTCATCAATCCTCATGCTCCATGAACTATGACACTGTCAAATATCAATAGCGAGTGGTCCTTCATCTAGTGCGGTCCACCATTTTATTCTTCCTCCCATTGTATTTGTTTTGACACCCCGACCACGTGATGACATTAGCTTGAGAATGTTTCACGCACTTTCGTTGTTAAGATGGTAAGATCCTTAAAATTATTTATAGCCAACTGGACTCAGAAAACATAATATATAAACTCCAACCCTGCTTCCAATGATGTGACATTCTATTTCAAATGCAGAAGAAAATATTACCAAAGTAATCATCAAAATTTTACTAAAATTAGGGATTGACATCTTTTTAACAACTACTCAACAACTAAGTACATAATTATTTTACTTTAAAATTACCAAAATGCAATGTCATTATTTAAAAAAATGGGAAAAGGTAATCTTGTTTTAGAAGTAGATGAGTGTTAAAATATAATCATTTTTCGTCCAATGGTTGTTTCTGTTTCAACTTATGTCCAAATTTCAACTACAATGAGATGTTTCAAAATCCAGTACTAAAAAATATAAACCTTTTGGGTATGTTTCAAATTGTAGGATTGAATAATGAAGAGACAGGAAAAATATAAGTACTCAGAGATGCTAGTACAGTTGCAAATAATAGTATCCATAAAAATTTGTAGGAGGTGGTGGGGACTGGATATACATAAATTTTCTCTTCGCTTTTGTTTCATTGCAGTGTGGATAGGATTCCAGAAAAATAATATGATTCATGCTCTTTCATTTAGAAGTTAAAAAAGAATATGAGGTCCCCACTATTATCTTCTATCGAAACAACATTACAATTTAATCAAAATAGAAGATAGGGTAGGATCATGGTCCAGTACATTGATTACACGTCCACACAAACCATATACATTAACAATTGTTTAACCACAATGGATTCGCATGCATTGGTCAACTCCATAGACATAAACACCATAATTTAAACTGTGTTGGATTTACTGAAAAATAAAAAGTAATGTTTGGATGGTTGAGACAGACCCAAAAATATTAATTGGACGATAAAGAAGAGGAGATGAGAGAAACTTTGTTTAGTATCAATCAGTTCATCTATTTGCAGTTCTGTGACTTTGTCTCAAGGGTCTCCATCTACTCTCTGGACCTTTTTCGTGAGACACGTGAATATAGCTCTATCATAACAACTTACATAATATTGTCGATCCCCACATGCATCTTATTATTTATGAACCAACTATCCTTTTCTATATATATATTTTTTAATTTTTTTAAATTTAATTTTTTAAATTTTAATACTTGTTTATATAATTTTATTGGAAGAGAAATAAATACATTTTTTTTTTATAAAATCTCATCACGTGAAAATTTAATTCTTAGAACCTGACACGCGTGCAACCATCTTTTTTCTCGCATCAGATTATATAGCGCCGCTGAACAGTTTTATTGATGCGTGTGAGTTTACATTAAATGTGATCATAAATTATATATATAATATTAAAATAGTAATTTGACATTGGAGGAAGAAGAAATTTCTTTTAAGAGGAGAAATGTATATGGGTAGAACTACCTTTTGGAAGTATTTTATTTATGAGAAATTTAGATGTTTTTAATTAGAAAAAACATATAATTTGCATAATACAACTTTTATATTTATTAATATATAATTTTTATACTACTTAAGTTAATGGAAAAATTTTAACTGAAAATTTATAGATATATATGTGTATGTAAAATTTATTGTAAAGGATTTAATATTTTTTTAGTTAAAAGTATTTGTTAAGATAATTTGTTATCATCCATAAACAAATATTTTACTGATAATTGCTTTTGAGATAATAGTTAGGAAATTAGAATTTAATCAAAATATATTGACAGTATATTTATTTTTTCTCACTACTACATAGATATATAAATAATTGTATGATGTAAAATGATAGTTGATTTTAAAATCATGTTATATGTCTTTTATTTAGTTGATAAAATTTTTAAAAAAATATGTTTAAGTTGTAAAGAATTAATATATTTAAAATTCCCTGTTCTTGGTTTAATTTATATATTATTTGACAATGGCAAAGGATAATCATTCCTGTGAGTTGACAATCTATATTGATGGAAGTCATGATCTGGGAAAAGAAATGATGAAGAATTGAGAAGAGTTTATTATAGTAAATAAAAAATATAATTGGTATACTTTTTTGAAAGTCTACAAGGTTAAATTAGTGTAAGACTTGTTGATATTAATTATAAAGGTGAAACAAGAAGAAGAAGATATTAAATAAATGATTCAAAAATATACCTAGAAAATACATTTGCATATAAAATATTAGAAACCATATATTCTATTAGCCTTATGTTATTTAGTTTATGAGGAATTTCAGAGATTTTTATATATTATTGAGTGATTAATAAGCTATCATGAAGAAGGTATAAATATCCATAGTTGATATGATTTACAGGTTAATGAGTGATAGAATTATATAAAATATATATATATATATATATATATATATATGGTAAATCAGGCACAAGTGATGAAGTATTATAATTAAATAATTTTTGTTTGTGCTATGTGTGTGCGAATAGAACGAATCTAGACCTATGTAATTTGGAATGAAGTTTGTCTTTAATACTTATTTATTATAAATTTCTCTTTTATTAGTTGAGTATATTAATAGTAGTCTTCAATTTTTACTCTGTTACCATTGTTTTTTTTTTTTTTTACAATTATTCAATCCTATGATTAAAAATTTCAGACTAAATGTTCTCTCCTCATTCATTTATATCTCTTCGCTTAAAAAGTTTTTATAATTATTTTTTATATATATATATAAAGAGGTGAAATTACATAACTGTAAATAAATGTGACATTGGTACACATCTTTGAATTGAGTAATAATTTTTACAATTGAATGATAATTTGTTTTGATATTTTATGTATATGAATTAAAACTATTGTATTATTTTGAAATGCACTCATTTGTTAAAAATAATAAATAATTTTTAAACTCCATTTGAATGAAACTAAGCATGGATAAAAATAAAGTATGGTGAAAACATGATAAATACATAAAAGTTAAAATAATATTTTAAAATATTATGGCATAAAGAGATTTTCTCTTAAAACTTTGATATCTCGTGTTATCTTATACAAATGATTGAAAAATGGTTGTTGTGAATCCTATATATCTTCTTGATAGATGTGAGATAAAAATATCTTCTACAACATAATGAAATAAGCATAATGGTATAAAGTTAGCTTAAATTTATGTTTTTATTGGTTGAGTTAGATTTCACTTAGTGGAGTAAAATCTAACAAATGTCATTACATATCTTGAGAAAAACACTCACTATCCTACTAGATTTATTATTTAAAAAAAAAAAACTTATCTCTTTTAGACAAAACGCTCTAATGATTTATATTTTGTTATATACTTAGTCAAAAAATTAATAACAATCTCTTAAACCTTATTCTAATCATTATACTTAAGATATTTATTTTTTCTTAAACTAGTTCCACTAAAAAAGGATTTCAACAAAGTGTACAACTAAGATGATTGGATTCTATCAGAGTTATAAGTTTTCTACAATATGACATAAGTATTTTTAAGAAGAAAAAATATAATATTTATTTTATAAACTATAATTAACTTTTACATAAGTTGAAAATTTGTGTTAAAGAAATTTGCACTTCAAAATTTTTTATTCTTTTTTTTTTTTAAAAGTTAAAAATATCTGATGTTGAAAAGAACTGGACAAAATAAATAATTTGTATACTGTTTCTTGTCGACTCAGTAATAGCTTATGGTAAAAATATGTTTTTTACTAGAAAACGCATTGTGATGATCCTTGATATAACAACCGGCTACCGAAAAACAAAACAGAACCCTTTTAAAGACATTTAAAAAATTTAGAGCCACAAGAAAAACACTTATTTTAAGTTATAATATTTTAAAGTTTTTATCATTAATCCGGATAAGTTATCTGTATGCAATTCTAAAGTTTTGATGAAGGAAAGATGAATATATGAAAAACGTAATCTCCAAATTTCTCACAAGAAAACAAGATGTACCTTATTTTTTTTACAAAGGACAGGTGAGTTAGTGAATCAGCATTTTCACAAATAAAGTCAGTTTTGATGATGGCAGAAATGAGAAGAGTTATATACTTGGTTAAGAAAAAATAAAATATATCAGATTTTAAGATTTAAAATAAAATAGAATCGTAATGTTATTGATTTTCTGGTGGAGATTTATTTATGTTTTTCATACATAAAGTAATTGTATTTATTTGATTAATTGGTGAAGGATTTTAAAAAGTAATAATAATAATAATAATAATAATAATAATATGAGAAGGGAAGTAGCAGAAAATATTGCTTTCTAAAATTGACCCACCACTCCTTTAAAATCTTTCCACCCAAACCCACACACCACCGAACCACATCTCTGACTTCCCATTAATGCCCTCAACCCAACACAACACCAACCTTCATTTCTGAAAAAACTCCCAAATTCATTTCATTTGAATCTTCATTTCATTTTCCATGGGCAAGAAACTGAAGCTTCCTTCCCTCCTCCCCAAGAACTCACACCCCAAACCTTCTTCCACTTCATGGCCATGGCCTTCTTGCCACCAACCAAGAACCCTCTCTTTTCGAGACCAAAACGACGTTGCTTTCAAAACCATCAACCCCGCCTACTTTGACATGCCCGAGAGCTCCCGCTCCTTCTTCACTGTCTCCCCTGACTCCGGAAGCTTCTCCACCGCTTCAGAAGAAGATTCTAGAAGACCTGATTCCCTCGAGACCCTCATTCGCCCCTTGCGTTCCGACCGTTTCTTCTTCCACCCCGACCAGACAAGTTCCATATTAGAGTCCAAAGCAGGAACAGGAACATCGACATCAACACCAACACCAGAAGCAACTATAACACCAACACCAACAACAGAAAAACCTACAGCAGCAACAACAACAACGTTGTTGCCCTTCAAAGACAGCGTGGTTATGTCTGTGGAGTCTCAGGACCCTTACGTGGACTTCCTCAGGTCCATGGAAGAGATGGTGGAAGCCCAGTGCGTTAAAGACTTTGATGGTCTCCAAGAGCTTCTATGTTGGTATTTGAAAGTCAATGGAAAAAGCAACCATGGTTATATTGTTGGCGCTTTCATTGATTTATTGGTGGCTTTTTCTGATATAAACTCTCATTCTCCTTCTTCCCCTTTATCATTCTACAGCTCCTCTCTTTCCTCCTCTTGCAGCACTCACTGCGTTTCATGTTTCGGAGCTGAGGATGAAATTGATACAACTACCCCTAATTCTTCTTTCTTGTTAGAACAAGTTAGGGAAGACCACACTTCATCTTCATCTTCATCCTCTTTGAATTAAATACTCATTAGGCCAAAATATTAGTTATTGTATTTGTACCCTATCATACTTGCCACTTTATGTTTATAGTTAGTATTTTTTTTTTTTTTTGATGGCACCTCCATGGTTCTTTTTCTACTGTATAATCTGTGTTTATGGGAGTCACACTTATGCAGGAAATGCAACCATACCAGGAAAATGGAGCTAGGTTGTCAATTTTTGTTTCCTTAACTGCATAAGAAGCCAAGGATTAGAAATTTCTTAATTTATCTTAAATTATATTATTATGCTTACAAAGATTTGTAATGTCATTATCTTTTATTTTTGCTAAATGACATTAAATCTCTCTATTGCTTTCATTGAGATAGACAATCTTTTTTCTTTTCTCCATCTGAACATAGTTCTTAGAAAAATCTTAAAGTTGTTTATGGTAAGTAATTAATGAATATGGACAAGTTTTTTTCAAATCCAGTAAATTGATGACATTATACGGAACGAGGTTAGCGGGTTAGGTTTGCTTCCTTCAAGAGTATTATACGAATTTATTATGTACGGACCAACTTATTGTCAAGTGCAAATCAACCTTCCTTAGCTGAACTGCAAAAAGCATAGAAAAATGTTAATATATTGATCAAAATAGGTTCAAAACAAATATTATAAAAAATAGTACTATAATTAAAAATACAAAATAGTACTATATGAATATACTCTCTTCTTCGGTTTAATAAATTTTGAATTAATATAAAGAACTTCTTACACATATGGGAACCAATAATTGAATTTGGCGGAAAAAGTAATGGTGAGTAGAGACAATTCTCAGATACCAAAACAAAAAAGAAATTCTATATAAATCACTTAATTCCCCGTCTTGAAAAATAATTGATGTGTTCAACAATCTTACACAATGAAGGTGTCCTTAATATTCTAATGACATCACTTAATATATGTTTAAAAGAAAGTATGTATGAATTAATTTATGTAACATGACATTAAAAATATAATATAATATAATATGAGTGATGAAAACCTATATGTGTATAGTTGTTCCTTTAGTGAGATATGGACCCTTAGATATGTTGCAGTTGAGTTGATCAGAGAACTGACACAGTTAGGGAGATCAGAGCCGTTAGTTTTTGAATTAGGCAGTCATTATCAAATGATGGGTACAAATCCAGCGCAGAATTTTGGCGTGGTCCTGCTGAACTTATATCCTGTGTGCCTGCACCAAGCTGCATTATCATGGTGTTTTTTGGCCAGAGAACTGAAAACATTAATACATGTAAGTTTATCTATCTACATATCATATGTTTGTGTTGGAAAATATTGTCTTTATAGCCATTTTTCTATAATAGCTCTAAAATTGGAATGTTATTCGTGTTTTCGAATCCAATATTAGCTGTATGCAAAAGATTCTACTACAGTACAAAAAAAAAATCACTTTAACTTTGCAATTGCTAAAATTAATAAATTATTCACATTCGATCTTTACAAAACTCATGTTCTCACAATAAATGTTTGTGTTTTTTTCTTCATCTATAAGAGATCTTAATCTCTTGTAAACCACCAAACCTAACCGTACAAAAGAACTTAGATCGTTGTCACTCACTTTCAACGATACCCATGGTTGTTGAAAAAAACAAGAGGTGACATGAAGACATGTTGAGGACGAAGAGAATGTTAAAAACGCACCACAATTTATAGTTCCTAACAAATCAAGAGTAACAAATGAAAAATTTTATCTTGAATCCGGCACTACACATGTTCCTATCCTTAACATTGGTCCCAACCACCTCGAAATGGTAAAATAATAAAGTAGGAAATATGAACATTGTTGAACATCAGAAAATGGAAAAATGGAAAAGTAGCTCGGCAACATATAATCAATTCAACTTTCTGTTACTTATTAAAAAATAGTTACTACTAGAAACATTAAAAAATATTTAAAAAATATATAACTATTATGAGTATATTTCAATTTGTAAATATAATAATAAACTTTTGTCCTTTGAAAAAAAAATTAAAATAGATAACATTTTTCTGACTTTAAAACTAATGTAATTATAGACTGTAACATCAGAAATTAACATGATACATTATTCTTAACTAAACTAATATGTTGTTTCTATAATTCATTAAAATGTCACTTCAAAAACCTACACAGAATTGGGCTGGACAACCTTCTCAATACCTCCATTGCAGCATGTTACAAAGAAGTGGTTATGATTTTTATTTAGGGTTTTGATTATCTCCACTTGTTTCATTAAAAAAAAAAAAAAACCAGAAACTTTTGCCTCGAAGTACTAGATAATGAAGAGGGTTGGGACCAATTTGGGAAGAGTCAAACTTTATAATAGTAGGTTGCTAGCTGTAACTACTGATATCAGTAATAGGTTGCTAAATTCAAACACTCATGGAAGCTTGAAGGAGCTGCCTTAAACTTGCTTTGTTTTGAAGTAAAAAAACACACTTTACAAAGATAGAGTTTGATAACAATGAAGCATAGATTCCTCCCCTATGACTCTTTTTTGTCTAGAGAAGCTTCTAAACCTGACTCATTTTAAATTTTCATTTCCCGGATAACCAAGTAAACATAGGTTTTTAGCATGGCAGATTCTGGTATCCTGTGAGAGAGACACAACTTTAAATATTTCATGTTCAGTGTTATATATTATTATTGAGTTGTTAGATAGGATAAGTTAATCACCCTCACTAGGTTAGCCTAAGACAAACCTATAGAAGTTTGAAACATTTTTCAAATATATTATTCATCTTAAAACTCATTAATTACTCCTCCTAATGTTTGAATCTTGCCACACACACACACACACACACATATATATATATATATATATATATATATATATATATATATATTATAAAATACTCAAATTTAATTAGTCTCCAAGAACTAGGAAATAAAAATTCACCCCCTACAACTCTATTATTGTTATGGGACTTGTGTAAATTAATAATTGGATTTATTATCACCTTAAACCCTAATCCCAAAAAGTTTATTTTTAAACATACATGCCATTTTTTAAAGTAATTTTGATGGATTTTTTTTTTTAAATAAGGATTAAAGTTATATCCTGCTATCTCCTCTTTTCTAGCTTTTTTCTTTTATAATTTATTGAACTTAATAAAATATTTATAAACTTATTTTTATTTATCTGTTTCTACATCATAATAAATGTGTATATTCAAATTAATTAAAAAAATGATGAATAAGTGTCTGATTAAAAAATCATATTATTTTTGAATTGGAAACAGAAAACTTTAAACAATATAATAGTTAACAAGTGATTGAAAGAGTAATAATTTATATTAGCCTCTTTATCCTTGACGAGACCAATAAGCAGACACACTGGTTTTTACTTCCCTACGAAAGAGGAAAAAAACATGAAGATGCAAACTTTAAGAAGAAAATCAATGTTGGGTGAGTATTTAGTGAGATAATGACCTCACAGTGATTAATTAATTACCTTCATTTTCCGATAAATTAAATGTGCATAAGAAATGTGAAAATGGTTAAAGAAACAGAAATGTTTGAGAAGTTGGTGTTCATTGCTTTCTGTGGCATTGCATTAAATGCAGGTCAGAAGTGTTGAGGAGGATCGCCATTTTCTGGGTTTTGGAAAACGTGCAGCAGAACTTGGCTCCTCAAGTTGCAGTGCATTACTTCTTCTTCAAATATGCATATAACAACACGAAACAACATATGTTAAAAGACAAGTCTCGAGGCTACAATTTACTTCTGTGTTATAAAAAGAGTATGGCACTTTTCTAGAAAAGGTATTTCAAATTTTTTGCTTTTGAGATTTTTTTGCAGTTACTTTTTCTATTTTTAAGATAGTGCCACTGATTGGAGTTAGAAAAAAATATTGTAATTTTCTTTTTTTAGTAAAATTATATTATTCTTTATTATTTGATTTGTTATTTTCTTAAGTTTGGGTTTCTGTATTTTACTTTGATATCTAATGATAGTACTTGGCTTCTCACTATATTAGAATAGTGGTATAGAAAAAATATTATTTGTGATTAGAGTTAGAATGATTTCCTATTATAAAATAATTATTCTTGTTAGTAAATCCAGTATGCTGGTTGAAAGACTTGATATTTAACTTTATTTATTAGTTAGTGATTTACTTTTCTTTTTTTTTTGGTAATTTACTTAGTGCATTAGTTTATGGTCTATTTTTCCTCTTCAGGTAGATAATATTATTCATAATGAAAAATGCTTTGATTTTAAAGCCATCATGACAAAATATGAAACAAATAAGTTTAATGAGAATATTTTGTATATACAATTCGAGAAAGATTTTCAAGTGGAAGAATATGAGAAGAGAAAAATCTCAAATTGGGAGAGAATTTACTTTTATTCTTTGTTCTCGTTTATAAAAGAGCACAAAGTTTGTTTAGGAAATCCCCCAACATCTCTTCATTTTATTTTCTAACACTTTAGTGCTTGAGAGATTAAATTAAGAATTTACTTCAAATGATGAGTTTGAGAATAAGTGAATCGATGAATTTGAGAAAACAGAAAGGGAATTATGATGTTGTTTGTTTTAGATTTAATTACTCCATTAATTATTGTTTTTGGTTAAGAAGTATCAGTCACTCTTTTAATTTATTTTTTTTGTCTCAAATTAGTCATAACTTTTTTAATAAGAATTAATTTGGTTATGATTATTTTAAAAGTTATTTTATTTGGTCTTTGTCGTTCATTTTTCACAAAATGATATTAAAGTCAGTGTCTCGTGTCAATTTGTGGTGTTTTTTAAATTTTATTTTTACATATGTCACTTCACAAGTGTAGCACATGATATGGTCAGTATGATACGAGGATAAAGTTTCAATTTGATTCTTACATTTATTTTTTTTTATTCAATTTAATCATAATTTTTGTAAAAATAAAATAATATTGTTTCTCTTTAAATTAAAATAGTTTTTTTATAAATTTTATGCTGATATTTTTATTAAAATTAATATTTTATTAAATATTTTAAAATTTATACAAGATATTTAAGACAATCGACATGAATTATATAAAATTAATACTTAAATCTTAAAAAATTATATTATTAACAAAAAAGATTTAAAAAAACTACATATCGACACATATCAATAACTTAAATTTTAAAAATATATCTACATTTGTTTAATTTTGTAAGTTTCCGCTGAGTCAAGTAATTACTGTTCATTTAAAAATGGACTTCACTAAACAAACTAATATAAATTTTTAAGTTGTGAATAATAGATGTTGACGATCCAACTCTTTTAACCATTGTAATTCAACAATTTAAACAAAACATAGATACGGAGAGATTGCAGAAAGTAAGAACAAAGAATGCCCTTATTAGCATCTATTAAGAATCTGTTTTCAATAAAAAGACAATGATCTATGCATCAAAAAACTTTCTGAAAAAGAAAAAAACATCGATGGTGATCTTTCAAGTCATGCTGACGGTGACTTTCTCACTTCCCAAACCAAATTTTATATATCTTCCTCAATTGCTTTATAAAGAAATTTCTGATTTTCTAAACAACAATTTTCTATACGGAATAAAGTGCCTTTTGCTTTTAAATGCACTGTCAGAATCATACTTAACCTTATGTGATATATGAACACGACTTCAAATTTTTTGAGTTTTTTTACTTTATTATCATTCTCTTGTATTAAAATTTTCTTTAATATATTTTAAAATAATAAAATTAATATTTATCACCATATTTTAATTATTTCTGTCACTTATAACATCATAGCAGGAGTTTGAAATGCATAAATGATGCCAAGTTTCAGAACTGATATAATTTGGACATGTCATAGTTCATATCTTAAAATTCCAATTTTACCAGTAACATTCTTAAGATAAGATTTGGGTAAATTAAAATGTTGCAGGAAAAACAATTTCACGAGAGACTTACTTAATACTCTGTCATCACATTTAAGATATTTGTGTACATGAAAATAAAATTCACTGATAACGCAGAAGAAGAAAAACAAGTTCCTTCATCAGGAACTCAATTCGTCTATAACTTTTTTTGGGCTTGTTCGTTGTACGGCAGCCCAAAACAGATTAAATTGGCCCGCTTAAAGTCTCACACTGGACAATGGGACGTAAGTCTTTGTCAAATTGGCCCATAATTTTTTTCACTCTACCCATCAAATCAATATTATTTTTTTAAATAGTTAGTAAGAAATTCAAGCTAGCATTTGGACGACATTGTACGACATTGTAAAAAGATTTTGATGATTAAGAATGATGTGAGCACGAGAGTCCGAAAGCATTAGTGTGGGTATGATTAAAGATTGTGATGATAGTCTTGACCAATAAAAAGGATAATAAAGTATTGTGGTAACACAACTTAACATATCTCCATGCCTACAACCTTCATTGTTTCCCATATATTCCACATAAGACATCAAATCTCTCATTCATACTTCACAACCACACTGAAGAAGGACCAGGTTCCAAATATTTAATTCACGTGTAATTATTTAATTTGTTTTATCAAATCAGTGGTCATTAATTAAAACATTTAACTCATTCTTGAAAAATAAAATACTTCAAGATGTGAACACTTTCCTTATCGCATAATGAGACATTTGTTGATGCTTATTCTAAAACCATGTTTGTTTAGTAAAATAAACACATTTCAATTTTTTTAGATGTTTGTGTATTTACTTATTTTTAAAATAAGTAATTTTCTGTTTTTTCTTGATAAACAAATGTTATCTACTTCTTAGCTAAATAACTTTTCCCTTAAAAAAAATATTTATTTTATGTTTAAACAATCTAGTCAATATTTGTATTAAAGCGGTTAGATATAACTTGCACCACATAAATCATAGTTGTGTTTCAACTTTATTTAAAATATAGCATTAATGCAAAGAAGAGTATTAGATCATACAAGAAGTGGTAAAATTCATTAGAATGGCCATTAATAATATTAATTATTAATGACTAATTCTAACATGTACCTAGGTCTTTCTTGATTATTTGTCCAAATTGTTTTGACTCGTCTTGGTTATTGACTCTGGAAGACCCATTTGGATATTTGACTTGGACCGGTTTGTCTCGATCTTTGGTTTGGTTTAGCCCAATCGGTTTGAGATGACTTGACTCCATCTTTGACTCAGATTCAAAATATTATTTTTAAGAATTAGTTAAAGTATTTTAGTCGACCAAACTCACATTTACCCTAATCATAATCTAACCTAATCCACTTAAGAGAAAATTTCGAGATTGAGACTTTTTTTGAACCCTCATTTGGGACCTCTCAAAAAAACTTAGCAAAATGTGGTTAAAGTGGACCATGAATCATTAGTCCAATTAACGCCTCTATATACTATTAGTGATATTACTTAATTGAGTTGCCAACATTTTCTACTTGTCTTTCTTAGATTGGCCCTCGTGCAAAATGCCAATTCGTATAATGGGAATTATAAGAATAGAGTTGGCATTTTTTGAAGTGTGTCCAACTATACTTTCTTTGTTGGATTATAAATAAATAGAAACCAAGGACCAATTTCAAAATTAACTGTACGGAAACCTTTCACTTGCATACTTACCAAACTATTTCACGGAAAAATCATCAAACACACAATTCATTACCAAACATAACTTCTTTTGGTCCATGAAATACGAGCTTAACATAACTGTTAAACTAATTATTGTTATGTATAACAAGACAAATCTGACATAATTATATTAATAAAATTTACTTAAGGAGCTAGTATTTATAGTTAATAGTAAACCAACTTTATGAACCAACATCTATTCAAATAATTCTCATCTAATTAAAATTTCTTTACGTAATGGAATTACTAACGTTTGAAGTTAATAAATCTACTTTTCAATACTGATTTCTTAAAAATTTTCTTTTACTTGATGAATCATGCATAATCATTATTTTCTCTTTGCCAAGTTACTCTTTATCAAATTGAAGTTTATTTTTAACTCTGTATAACTCAATATTCCTTTCTTAGTTTACTGTAAATCCAAAGTTACACGTTAACGAGCTTATCTTACTTAAGCAAAAGACCTTTTTTTCTTTTTGTATTACAAACTATTTCTTACATCATGACTCACAGAAGTAACCATGAAATGTGAAAAAGGATTAGGTAGGAAATTCCTTGAAATCGTATTTTATGATAGAAAAGGACTACTTAGAATTGTTCTCTACTCAAAATACCTAGGTGTTTGTGGAAGAGATTCAACGTAATGTTTATTGAATAAATTTATATAAAAATTAAAAATATCACGTTTAATTCAAAATCTAATAAATTTATTGGTCTTTTATTTGTTATTTTTATTTAATACGAGACTTCTATGTCAAGTTAAAATTTTATCAATTATATTGGAAGTGTCATATCAACTAAAGAGATAAAATAAATTTACAGTAAATAAGTGAGTGCAAATCTCACCTCACAAACCCATTCTGTGAGGTTGTATTAGTTTTAGGCTCTGTTCTTTTGAGAGGAAGGATTAGAAGGAGAGGGAGAGGAAGAGATAGGAAGGATTAAAGGGTGAAGTTGATGTTGTTCTTTTTAAGGGATTAGAAGGTGATTTTAAAGTAGATTAGAGAGTGAAATTTGTGAAAGTTTGTGATTGAATTGAGTGATGTGACATATTAAAAAAAATTAATCGATAAAAAAATGAGATTACCAAAATATCCCTAATGTTAAAAGTAATATAAAATGCTATATAAATCATTTAGAATAATTTATTTAATTTCTATTAATTGTGTGAAATAATATAAATATATAAATAAAAAAAATGAATAATCAAATTTATTTGGTATGAAATTAAATTTAACATTTATCAATTTAATATTTACATGAAAAATAATTTATTTATGTTATATATATTTCTTGTTTTTAAGTCTTTGAAATATAATTTTTTTTGTTTATTTGATATGAACATATTTTTTTTAATTTGATTATGTTTGTTAATAATATAGGTAACATTTTTTAATAAATTTTTTTCTTTTTTTCAAATTTTATAGAATTATATATTGTTTATATATTTTTAACTTTTAGATTTTTAGATGTTTATTAATAATAAAATTTTATTTATTTTTATTAATAAATTAAAAATAAAAATAAAATATAAATTTATGTAAAGAAATAAGAAAGAAGACAGCACTGTGTGAACACGTGTCAAAAAATTACAAGGATAAGAGAGGTAAAAAATAAATATGACGAGGATAAAATGGTAATTTTGTATCCATCACCTTCTAATCTCTTCCATAGTAGAGGGATGAAATTTTTTAGCCATCCCTCTAATCTATCCTTGTCATTCCCTTACATCACTCCAAAAAGAACAAGGTGATCACTCTCTATATCTTTCTCTCCAATCCTCTTAAAGAGTACATTCCCTCAAAAGAATATGACCTTAAAGTCCACGTTTTAACATTAACATGGTATCACAGAGAACCATGAGTTATAGAACCTATCCCTACAAAATTAGATGTTTGTTAGGTCTATTAGATCTATTGTTATACCCGCTATCGGGCTGATATTGGACCATCCATTAGTCTTTAGCGTGAGGGGTGTGTTTAGTGACAAACTTATGCGTAATGAAAGTGTGCAAGTGCACTCCCTGATTTTGTTAAAATTATTATCAAATATCTAAAAAATAATTATTTTGCCACCCCCTCATCTTATATATTTGTCCTCCTAATTTTTTATTTTTACTTTTTTAAAAGGTTGTTGGATTGAGATCCAAATTATTTCTTGTTTTTCCAACTGATTTAAGATCTTAGATCTGTTAGTGGATTTGTTGGAAGTCTCGAAAATAAGATTAATTCACAATATTTAAGTGAGTGCAAATTCACCATATAAATTGGTTTTGTAAGTCTAACTTAAGTCTAGGTCTTTAACTATTCAAGACAACAAATAAGATAATAAAATGATGAATTTGTAATTCAGATAGAACTGTGTATGCTTTCTCTGGTAGAAATTTCTTTTATTTAAATTTTACTATCACGAAAATGCTGTTATGTCATGAGTCCCTCTAAAAAATTCCAGCATTTCATGTTTCACCAGCAGATATAACTGTTCGTGTAGTTCTCACCCCTATGCTACTTTCAACTCTCAACATAGTTTTTGTTTTCTTGCTCTCTTTCTTCAAGAGAGGAAGAGTCTGTATATTATTTTTTCTGTTCTATGTGAATATAAGTAAAATTTTCTTTAATGACAGTAGTAGAGTTTTTACTCGAAAAAACAAACCAAAACAAAACATCTTAAATGATGATGTTGACCAGGTATTGCAATGCTATCGATAGCTGATAGTAAATGTTAGTAATTTTTTGTCAGCAAACGAAGTGTAATAATAGCTTCACATTGATACCACCTGCCTAGTACTAAGTAGCAATCTTTGCTCCTAGCCCTGGGACCAATTCAAATACGTAAAAGCCACAAAATATAGTTAAAAAATTAGAGTAATCTTCATTAGTCTATTCTTACACAAGAACGAACTACACATTTGATATTTTTCTTTTCAAACTGTTACATTGAGGAACAAATATTTTTCAGTTTCTTTTTCTTTTCTGTCATAATCCAAATGCCAACTCATTTGGCACATACATTGCTCTTTATGTATGGACAAGACCAACGTCTTTTTGAAACTTTTTTTCAACTCTGACTGTTGTGATAAGATATAACACAAATTGAAGTTCCGGTTAGAAATCATGTCAACTCTGGCCTATCCAAGGACAAAGATGTTCCCCATTATCAGAAACAAGATAATCTTATTAGCTTTGTGATTATGTCTGCTAAACGATGCTGTGTCTCCACCTTATCAGAGATCAAACATGACACTGTTGATAGGATAAAGATGGTAATTTGTTTTTCTATTCTGCAGTTCCTTCCCTTCACACTATCTACTTCTGTCATGTTAGGTTTTTAGAAAAAAAAGGATGATTTTTTAGGTTGCTTGATAAAGAATGAAAGAAAGGAAGTCTTGAAAAATGTATATGGTAGTAGATAAGCATAATTTGATTGAACATGAGGGAAACACTTGCCTTAAAAGCAACAAACATGTTGTTTATCTTCACATCTCAATTATTTGAAGACTGAGTTGGACAGCATGCTAACTTAGTTACAAACCTTTAACCCAGTGTGAGGTATGGTCTGGTGCTTGCTTTCAATTTGCCACCAAGATATCATCACCTCAAAATGCACACATTTTTTAATCCATATCTGTTAATCACCGGTTTAATTGTAGAAGGTGCAATTAAAGCTTCAAAAAAAAGAAAAAGTTATTATTTTGAACTGAGAATAGTGCTTCTAAAAAATCTGTATCTATGCCGCTCTGAAACAACTCAGAACAAGCAATGAAATGTATTATCATCAACTTTATGTTTATGATAATCACATTCTTGATTAACTCCTGAAAAGTAATTTCTGCAAGCCCTCATTCTGTGGGGGATGGAAAGAAATTTTGTTAAAGTTTTAATTAATGGAATCTCATCGTTAATTAATGAAGAAATGATTATTTTTCTCTACCAGGTTTAAATGCAAAGGTGACTTTTAATGCCCATAGGAGCCTAGCTCCATAGAGAGGTTTAAATACAAATTAAAACAGCCTGCAACCATGTTATCAATGCATAAGTAAATACAAAGCCAATCTCAATGCATGCTCAACATTAATGAGACCTGAGACCTGCGCCAAAAAAAATAAATGAGAAACGTTGTTTCATTTCATCGTCATGTTATTACAATATTGCAACAACTAAGAGCATTGAATAAGATAAACATCACCTCAAATAAAAATGAAATCATTTCCAAAAAAAAATAAAATTAAAGTAAGTAACTTTCTTTTCTTCTATTTCTAAAAAATGTAACGGGTATCGCGCCAACAGGCAAATTTGATCCTAATGAAAACAGAGTAGAAACTTTAATAGCAACCTTGGAAAAAGCACAGGAGTTAGCCACACAAGTTTCTATTATCTTCCCTCAAACCACTCGAATTATTACTAAACGGTTCAAATCCCAATACCTCTTTTATTTCACCACCATAATCCCACTCAAAGCACGGGAGCCATTTGACCAAATCCCTCAAACTCTAGGGAGGGACCAACCAAGCGTTTCAGGTTCTCCATTGTGATTTCTGTTTTCTACTACAACACAACATTGTCCATTACTGATGCTAATTAACACAGCAATTATTTCTTATGACCAGTCCCTTTCTGGGGAAATTCAATCCATCTTTGTCTTATGCTGAAACTCTATCCAACTTTGTATGCGAACAACAACAACAAAAACAAGAACGAGAATTAATCCAACTCAGGACTCGGATATAATCTGATTATATTATACTGCATAATACTACTATAGTAGTACCCTCTTTACAAATTGTTGATCAAAATGTTGTAGTACAATCTAATTAGCATAGTGGCTCTGAGTTGGAGTAGACAGAACATAGCACACATAAAGTATAGAACTCGTTAACGTTAGCAACCGAGGATCACGTGCAGAGCTTAGAACTGACGTGGCTTACGGGTGATGTGCGAAGTGGACCTGCCAGAGAAAACGCCATTCCAGATCTCAGTGAAAGCTCTGACTATAACCCCATGATGGTGCGGCGAATTGAGCTGAAGGAAGCAACTAAGAAGGTCTCTGAGATCTTGCTTGGAGTATATCTCGTTCTCCAATATCATTTGCAGCATGGAATGTCTGAAGTCCAGATAAGGGTCATCGGAGTCTTTCTCCACCGCCACCCCTTCTTTCCCGGCTCTTCCCAAACCCCCCACCGTTCTTGCGGCCTTGACGCATGACTCTGAGTCGGAAAAGTGGGAGGAATCAACGTAGGGAGAGAATGTGGTGTTGGTGGGGGTGGGGGTGGTGCTAGTGCTGTCACCACCACCCCATTGGGCTGAAGAAGAGGAAGAAGAGAAATGGTTGTAACGGTTTTTGTGGTTTTGGTGAGTGGTGAAGTTCTTGGGTTTAGGTTTTGGATGGAATATGCGATAGAGTCTTGGCCCTCTGCAGGTGCCGCAGCCAAGTTTCACGGACACTGTGTTCAAAAGAAGCTTCTTTCTGGAGGCAGACATTGGTGTGTTTGCTACGAGAAAGTGAACAAAACAAGAAGCTTGGTTACCTTAGTCAAAGGAAGGTGAGGTTTTGTGTGTGTGTGTGTGTGTGTGTGTGTGTGTGGTTTTGGATAGTGGCTTTTTATTTATGGTGATGGTTTGCCATGTGACTTTGAGTTAAGAGGTCCCTACATCCACACTATACTCTAACTTCTCATCATCAATTTTCATTTTATATTTTTAAAATGAAGATTCTACGAAATGTTTTAGAGTTGATAAATATTTTATATTAATAGTAGTAATGTGACTCTTGAAAATATTGAAGCACTTTTTTATGTGATTAGGATTTGAATGGGAAAGAGATAATTTGGGTAGAATGTGATCTGGGCCGCAGATTTGTTTTGGGTGGTGGAGGTATCTGGAAGATTGGTCATCTATCTGATCACATGCATCGAGAATGAGAGGAATTTGAGGGTTTGATAATTGTATATGAAGTTGCTGGTTTGTCTACTTCTGAAATGAAGATGGGTATGAATTGAAGAGACAAAAACCCTACTTAACTATGCTTTAAATAATAGATTTGATATCGATCATCAGGGACAAGTAGGAGCTCCCATCATAGGAATCAAGAATATAACATTTTTATACTTTTTTCCTTTCTATGTATATAAATATGTTTTGTTTTTTTTTTTTTTTTTTTTTGACATATAAACATTTGCGTAAGGGGACATAATGTAAAATGTAATCATTTAGAGAAATTAATTCTATTTGGGTAAATATACCTTACTTTTATCTTCGAATGAAGATTAATTTAATCTCCAGATGATAAATTAATACAAAATTAATGAATTTGAAAATTAAGAATATTACATGGGTACCAAACTGTAGTTGACATGGATTTTCAACAAAGATTAAGGTTAAAATAGACGGAAAAAGGTAAGAAAAACTAATAACAGTATACGCCTTTGATTAGAAGTGTTCAGGTTGGACTCTGACGTATTTAATTTGGTTTTAAATTGACCTAAAAATTTAATAAGATTATTTCTTTGGATTCAAACTAAACATATAACATGGACTCGATAATACACAAGACAAGACCAGCTCAATCTAATTCATTGAATATCATATAAATTTTAATATTGTGTATAGTAAAATAATAAAACTAAATTTTAATTTATATTTTTAATATATATAAATATATTATCATGATAGATTGACTACTGTTAAGTGTAGAAGTATTATTGATGTAACACTTATTTGTCAACTTTGACAGTCCTTTTTTTCTTTTTGTTGTGATTTACAATTTTCAATGTGCAGTTTCAAACCGCAGTAGCTGGAGAGAGTAGAAAGCAGCTACCATTTCTCAAAGGTTTAAGTTTTTGAAATTTTATTGATCAATTAACCAAAGCAACGTAAACTACACTTGTCGTGAAGAACTGACAAAGAAATAAATACTAGTTACTTCTGAATCTAAACTCGATTCACCCTTTAAGACACTATACATTGTCACAATATTGTTGCCAATAGCATAGCATGCACAATCTGAAGAGAATCCTCTTTCAAAGAAAAGTCTTAAAAACCGCGTATTCACGGGGGGCAGTTACAAGCTTATTTAGACTAACGTTTCTGATAGACACTCGTGATTTTGGTCGTACTTTTCCTTTTTTTTTTTTTCTTTTGTGGTTCTCCACATTATGTTCGTCATTATTATAATATATAATAAAAATCATATTAAGTCATACTTTGTAAGTTTGGTTCTTAGGTGCTAAAATATTGATTGAAATTGAATTGGTTTCTAAACCTCACTTTAATTAAACAAAAAGTGTTCGTCCCATTATAGTTCTAAGCATAGAACATTACAAAATTCAATCCCTCACTTTAACAGGGATTGAGCACACGTTGAGTCTAAATTCAATCGTACCCCTAATGTGATGCATCCATTAATTCTCATATTCAACTCTTCTTTTTTCTTAGTTCACTCATTGTTGATAAATCAAAATGTACAATTTTCTTATTCTCTTTTCCACTTAAAACGTCTCAAATATATGTTGCTACGACGCGTTCCATCACATATATCGAAGAACAGAAAAGAAAAATGTTCATTGTCAGGCCAGCCCAAACCAAATAGTAAGAACTATAGTTTTATTGGTTTCATATTACTCTTAAAAGTGTCTTAATTCCTCTAATAAAAGAATAACTAAAACTATATCATTTCAATATAATAATAAATAACTATATCAGAAATACTTGTATAAATCGATATTTTTATTCAAATCAGATGTGATTAATATTAGCAGGTAAGCGCATTCGGGAAACGTAACGGGATGGTCGATGTTCGACGATATTCTTGGGAAATGATATAAACAGGTTCAACTACCTTCATCAACATATCCAATGGAAGAGCTTCAAGGTTAATTACCCCATTTAGTGTTAGTTTGGTAATGATGGCTTGGTTAGAGATTCATATATTTCTGGAAGTTGATGCTTGTCACCAATTTGGAATTTGGATTCTTTATTAAGTTCTTTTATAATGTTTCTCTACTGTACTTTCATAATACACTACACTGATTACCACTAATTTTAATATTTTAACATATATTAAAAAGATATTTAAAATACCAAACATAGTGTATTTTTAATGTTTAACAGATAACAGTATCAAAAAAACCACTAAAGAATTTGAACTCACCAATTTGACAAACGAAACGATAAAAAACTAAGGTTTTTCAGAAACGTGTACTAAATTTCTTGAAAAAAAGACCGGGAGGGTTCACAAATGCAGTTGGCAATTGTTCTTACTTCTGTTAACAGAGATGAGTGATACAGCGTCAGAGGATGCAGTTGGCGATAGTTTACTTTGTACAACTGGAGGACGGTGTTACTAAGTCATAAAATACTGATGAATGAAAGAAACTACGCTTTTTTTTAGCATGAACTATAAGCATTGTTTCAAATTTATTTGTGGTTCGGTCTTTTCTTCTGAGACTAACATAGAAAACTCACACAACACAAGCGAATAGCAAAAGAATCAGACCTCATTGGTTTGTACAAGCTGTCTGCTTCTTGATACAGTTTGCCACATGCTGAGCAACCCATAATGAACCGGCCTCAGTGCAACAGAAACCATGGGTGTGGTTTTCTCGTTCAATAGATACGCCAATCCCGGGAACCTGCTTTGAAATCTATAACCAGAAGAAACCATAACTTAAGCCAGAATAATCATTCAACATTTGATTTATCTGGAAAAAAAAAGATCAGCAATGAAAATTATAAAAATAAAACAAAGATAATATTCTATCTTGCTTTATTTTTTGTTTATGGAGAAATCTTCTGCAAATTTTGATACATGATCTTTCATTAAGATAAACGGAGGGAAATAAACTTGTTAGTAAAGTTTGGAAATCTATTTAATAATTACATTGCACCATTTTGGTACCATGAATGAGATCACATTAGTTAGGATAAAATCACAAGCATATAATCACCCTACACATGCTCTCCCGTGGAGACTAAATCTTTTTAAGATGCTTGAGGTACAAATCTTTGTCTCATACCTTTTAGACGATGAAAAAGCTTTCCAGATAATAAAAACAGTGATTAAAATAAATAAAAGCAAACCTCTTCAAGCAAATCAAGTGGGCCCCAGTGATCGTCGACACCAAATAAAAACGTCAACTGAGCCTTCCTTTCTCTCATAAATGTCCAATCTGGTGGTGCCTCTGAAAACTAGCAGGTTAAGCACACGGTTAGCAATGCAGTTTTGGATATTTTACCTTTTTGAGACACATGAAAATTGCCCTCTATTCCAGTCAATTTACCCGTTCATTTTTAAATTCTCAATTCAACTTATTTTATCATTGGATATTGTATCCTTGTGCAATTTTCTGTGGCATGCATGCCATCTTCCACATCAATGGAACAAGTCCCTGGTGCCATATATGTAAATGAAAAAATTGCTAAAGAGTAAAATAAAGCGAAACAGCTTTACTATAATTTAAAAAACTTGATAGGTATATTGTAGATAGGAAGCATTGCTACCTCTCTGAATTCTGTCATGGCCATATACAGGACATTCCGCATGGTATGGTACTGTGAATTATTAAGGTTGGAATTAATACCCAAAAAAAAAAGTGTAGACCAATCCACAATAAAAAGCTGCAACTCAGTGTCAATTAAATGTAGAATATGTTGCATTGCCACTACTAATATAAATAAAGGGATCGATAAGAAGAATGACCAAAACAAAATGAACTAAATTACAAGTTTAATGTGACTTATCATTGAAGCCTTCTTTGAACAGAAAAGCTAACCTGTGACAAGTGGGAGCATGCAGCCTCAACTGCATTGACCGACCATGACTTCCCAAGGGATTTTCTGACCACAAACCTTAAAGCCTGGACAGGTAGCCATCCTAATGATGCTATCAGGTAACTAAGAGCAGCAGCTAGAACTTGGGATCTGAAACCCCATGTAACATCATTTAGTCATTTGGCATAAACTAATCTAACATTTTCAAAAGAAAATATGTAGAAGCAAATTTTCATGCTTAATATTTGCCAATAATAAATAGATAATTACCACCATTTAATTTATATCTGAAGTTTAGTTTCAGATCAAATGATTAAAATTCTTTCTATGCGTAAAGTGAATGCCGTGAGGTATGAAATAGAGTGTACCACATCAAAATTTGTGATATCTAAGCTCATAATGTCACTAAAAGTTCATGTCATCTGTAACAAAGAAGGTAATGTCAAGGTGTTTGACTTGGGGAAGGGGGTTGAGTTGAGACTTACTTTGCAATTTTTCCAATAAACAACTGTTTTGTCGATTGCAGGTTTAACGTCAAAAATGGATAAAGTCCAATACAATATTTCACCTACAGAGCCCAGGAGATAATGCAAGTAGACAGTTTACGAAAATCAGAAGTGATGGATGATGGGATGAAGATTAATTTAATATGCATCGTTCCTATCACCTTCTCTGGAGACTTCTTGAACATTTCAATAGATATGTATGAACCAATAGAGTGCCCAACCTGGAGAGAAATTTCTAATTAGCTACCAATTTTCATTTCAGAATGAACTTAAACTTTTCTATGTGTTTTGAAAACACAGATAACAATTATTTACAAATTACTTTAGCTAAGAACTATACTCAAGGTGATCCTTTTAAGGTCTTCCAAAATTTTCCCATTTTAGTGAATAAAAGGATGTTTGGCGTTGCATCCAACAAGTTTTGAACTCGGTAGTCACATATCACAACAAGAAATATATTCTGATATTAATTAGACTATAATATCATGGATGTCTACAGCAATATAACAAATTATTTCTACGCGCACATCAAAAACTCTATTACCCTTTCTCCACTTTAAGCTGTACATTAATGTCACTCCTTATATGTCGTGGTCAACAAAAATTATGTGTCTAAGATGTTAACACAGTTGCTCTGACATCTGTTGCATTGCAGCACAGGTATGGTGGCAGGCGAACACAAGATAACCATAGTATTGGCTCAAAATTTTAAAAATCACCATCATTAAAGCAGGAGAAAAGAATTTCATGTTGTATTATTACATGACTACCATTTTTCATATACAGATTTTTTGTCACTAGGCAGCATTTTGGTATTTTATTAGAACCAACAACTCTTCAAATCAACATGACTTCGGAAAGGAATAATGGACATGAGATATAGAAGAACCCACCAGTAATATAGGAATCTCAATATTTTGCAATTCCTGTCTGATGAAGTCAATCTACAAACACACAAGGAAAGTGAAGACTTTGACTACTATCACTAATTAGCACTGCTAAAATCAAATTATTTAAATCAAGAATGACGAATGTCAATCATAAAAGCATGGAAGGTTATAAAATGACAGAAAAGTGTAATGATCAAAAGAGAGGGAGTGGGAGGGAGGAATGCATATGGCATAAATATGACAAATTCTCAATATGCCAATACAAAAGCCAGCACATGACATAGTAGAAACAATTCCACGATGACAATTCGTCTTTCTTTTCAACAGTTGAGGACAGTACAATCTGAAATGAAAGTTTAAATATTCAATTCTACCAAAGCTTTCATACTATTCAACAATAGATTAGATAAATCTATAACATTTCATAGAATTTCTAAAAAAGAATGGAAAACTTCAAAAGGTATTCTGATTCACTAATTTAATCTATTTTTTTGTAGAAATGAAAGGGTCAAGGCAGGGTTGGACTTCCCGCTGTACAGCACACTAAGTCTAACCAATTTATAAGTTAACATTGAAATAAACCATTGATAAGTTTCTCTAACCAAAAACAGCCAACGATTACTAAGATAAAAATAGTAAGCCTTATATTACCTTGTGATCAATTTGTTCTTGTAAAGAAAACATGCGTCCATGTTCCAAGTCCTGGAAACAAAACTCTGTGTAAGAGACGTTCTAATGCCACGCAACCAAATCAATCGAAACAAAAATGTATGAACCTTTCTTGAGTGAGAAACATGGCCGATAGCTGCTAATTCACACAGAAACATTACTAGTGAGCCTAATGGTCATCAAATATCCAATAATAAGAAGCATGAAAGAAAGAGCTTCCATTATTTTACTTACCAGTCACAGACGCAGTTCCCTCCAGCAGCTCATATAGAAATTCCACAAAGTCTTTGTAGAATAAAACAACACCTGCAACAATCAAAAACACCAAAAGCCTCAAACAAATAAACAAACTTAACATGGAAACATAAGCACGCAAGTACACAATCAAGGCCACACCTGGGTTTCCAGGAACAAGCAGAACATGCAGTTTAGGAGCCTCAGCCCGAATCTCAAATACTTCAGAAATGTGACTAGACAAAAGGGCATATTAATGATGGAATGAATAAATAAATGAAATTGTATACAAATTCAAGGTTCGATATTCCAATACATACCCTGACACATTGCATAATCGAAAATTAGCACGTCTTATAGGTTTGGAAAGCAAGTTATCGTTCACAGTCATGCTGTAATTAACCAAACACTTGGCCCTAAACCTTGTCCTGGAAGAAAAAAATTTACAAATGAATTGGTTATAAAAAAAAAATGTATTAAATTAATTTAGGGAATCGTTATAGCCGAAAATCTTATAGTGTAAAATTGGGGATAAAATGATAAATGAAGTTTGCATATGCTATCCAAATGAAAATGTAACAGAAATTCACATCTGAGAGACAGCACTTGTGAGGTTGATGCAGTGCCAAATTTGTATATGCACTTAGAACTGTAGAGAGAAGAAATGAAAACAAACACTGCTATTGAAAAGCAAAGAAAAAAGGGTAATGGAAGAAGGAAGAGAAGGTACCTGGAGGAAGCGAGGGAAGGCAACAGCACGGAGTGTGCGAAAGATCGAGCAGTCCAACCACCTAGGCCAGCAAACATTTGCTTTTAATGACTTAGTTTAGTTACAACACACACAGTTAACAATTGGGTCCTGTTTTTTGGAAAAATTTTTTATTTATCCTTTTTTTTTTCCTCTTCTTATAAAATTTGAACACAAGTAGTGAAAATAATATAAATAAATGAAGAAAATATGACAATTTATAAATGGAATACAGGTTAAACGTTTAGTATAATTAAAAACTTCATGGTGTTCCATTTTGTTCCTCTATACAGAATTTTGTTATTGCTAATAAACATTAAATGAATGAATACTGAATACTGAACTTTTCTAGTTTTTTTTTTTTTTTTCATGATCACATGTATTTTCATATATGCATATTTAGACATACAGTGTTCGTGGTCTCGGTAATTCAATGCAACTATTACTCAAACATAAATCTTCAACCAAGAGTGAAAATGCAGTAAAGTAAATGAAAAACTATAAAATGTTGAAGGAAATTAATATTTTTCTGTCTTTGTGCATCTCATTTTCTTGCTTCCCACCCATTGGTCCCTGTATGCAAAATAATGCGCTTTTCTAAATCATTTAATATATATGCTGTAAATTATTAATCGTTTTTTAGTGTTATTAATTAGGAAAGACAATCGGGTAGTAACGAGAATCTTTGTTTCATTTATATATTTAGAGACAAAATTTATTTTCATTTTTATATTTAAAGATAATGAATATCAAATTATTGTCTCATTTATAGATAATGAGTATATATTTATATTTGTAGTTCTTTTTTACTGTTTCAATATAATTAATTAATTTTTATAAAATAAATTAATAAAAAATTATTGTAAGAAAACATAATATTATTAAATATCTAGTTTATCTAATATTAAAGAGAGAGTATTATTGTTTCTTGAATATCAAATATTTGGAAAGAAATTATAATGATGTATATTTTAAATTAAAATACCAAATAAATTTTCATGAAAGTCAAAATATTAATTAAATTTGTAAACATTAATATTATTTTGTTGATAAAATCTATAAATATTTCAAAAAAAATATAAAAGAAAAAATATTTAAATTTAAAAATAGTTTAAATGTATGCTTATTTCAATTTTTTAAATTCTAATGACATTTCTATCTTTTTGCACATTAATAAAATTACAATACACCACTTGATGAAATATGTTGGATGGTGATAAAAAATTATGACCATTATAATAAATTATTATATTATAATAAATAAAATTTATTTATACAATTATAGTAATAAAATTATACTATGATAATAAGGTAGAAAATCATAAATAATTATATCAAAAAATATCAAAACAACATTCTACATAAAAAAATAAACAACTAACAAAAATATTAAAAAAATATCAAATGAAAATAATTTGATAGACCGTTAAATAAAATCGCACATATATATATATATATAGTTAAGGGTGTGATAAAATGATAAAAAAAATTAAAAATCTAAAAAATTTTTTCAAATATCAACTTAGTTGAACTGTTGAAAAGTAATAAAAATTATTTTAGCAAAACAAACAAATTATTCAAATGAATCGAAACTATTAATAATAGAATCAAGAAGATAAGCTTTATATATTACCCAGAAAATGAAAAATTTATGTTAAATTGACATTGTTAAACATCCTCATATGAAAAAATATATATAATAAATAAAAATATTAAAAAGGAGAAGAAAAATTCAAGTATGAGAAATAAAAAATATTTAATTGACATACATCATTTGAAGATACTTACACAAAGATTTTGATAAGAGGAAAAAAATATCTTAGAGATGTGAATGAATGTCATGACAAACCAAAAGTAGAATGTATGTAGTGTAAAAAATAGAAAGTGTTATATATATATAAGGTTACCTGTTTGTATTTTAATAATTTAAATGAGAATGATGATATGATAGGTATGAGTATTATGACGATTATAAGGACAGAGACAGAACGAATAGGTACATTCTCATTTCATTTTCATATACAATGAAAAGGTCGAATATTGTCCATATTTATACATATATCTAGGAAATACAAGAATTCTTCGTCAAAACATAAACAGATTCGAACGGGACGAATTTGTTTGTCATCGTGTTCATGTGTCAAAAACATGTTTTAGATGATAAATCTATTTTATCTTTAGATCATCTACTCTGCATTTATATTAATATTAAGGCAGTTGGTTTTGTATTTAAATTGTTATAATCATATGTTAGTTTCTCATACGTTTTCTCAGCTAATTTTTATATAGCAGTGTAATGGGTAAGAATAATAAAATTTTGAAAGTGTAGTTAGTGCATTGAGCGTAGATAATAGCTTATGTGAGTATCGGTGATTATTAAATAAACTACTTTAAATATTAAAAAAAATATTTTTTATATTTTTTTTTGTCGATGACGAATTATTGAACAGAATATAATTAAGAAATTTTGGGTATAAATAGGTAAGATATTTTTTATGCATTAAAAATTTATATTTATATTTAGAATATTGTGTTAACTAAATAATGTACTCTAATTTAGTTGATTTAATTTTCTTTGATCAATATGGTTACTTCACACATGATTAAACATTGATAATTTTTATGTAGTTTAATATATTTTTAATGTATTTGAATAAATATCGGTATTTATATAGAATTTTGATACTTATTAATTTGGACAAATAATATTTTAATTTTTCTAATATAGTATATAATTAAATTTATTTATAATTGAATGTATTTTAGAGTGTTATCTTTATTGAGATGTAAAAATGTATAATAATATCTAACATAGTCTTATTTGAAATATAATTATAAGTTGACAAAAACATGTAACTTATAGTTTAAAAAAACAAAATTATTATCAAGCTTATTGGTCATAATATTTTTATAATATTTCTCGTACATAATATTATCAAGCTTATTGTTCACATCATTTTCACTTAATTTTTTATAGTTAATTGTTACACTATATTCATAGGTATAATAACATAAAATTTTAAACTACATGGTTTCATTTTCCATCAAACAATATTGAATGAAAATTATTGATTCATAGATTAGAGTTGCTTTGGACGTTTAAAATTGCTTAATTGGTATATTTCGTGTAAGGGTGGCATTCCATAAACCCAATGTCCAGTCAAAAGGATGAGTGCAATCCAAAGACAATATCAATTAAACTTCCACGTTATCCATTTTATTTTTTCACTTTCCTCACTCATAATTTATTATTTGAAAGCTGCCTGCAAGACTTGCAATCTACGACATTTACTTGTAAAAGAAACACTAATTCTTAGAAAGATAATTAATATTTTTAAAAAGATATATGTCAGAATATTAACAATTATAAATATAATTTTCTTTCAAGCTCCTTTACGTCAACAAAATGCATTCTAAGATACTTTAAGAAATTAAACTTAATGCAACAAATTAAAAGCAATTTAATTGGTGGACAATAATGGTTTAATATATACAAGTTACAACCATGATTGTTGTTGATTAATCTGAATTGTTTTAATTAAAAGCAGAAAATTTTCCATTTGTCACACTTTTATAATTATCCATTACATGAAATAGGCAATGACGTAAATACACAGAGTAATATATTATGAGTGTTTTGGTGGGATTGCGTTGAATTGGTCATATTCATAAATTCAGTATAGTTTGGAACCTACTATATTTTTAAAACCAAAAAAAAAAAAAAAAAAAATTTTAAACCATTTAAAAAAAATAAAA